>Ga0307928_10001800_pt1 | contig 16331 bp, 23 predicted proteins | sample AceLakmetagen232_FD_201815 | JGI IMG/M metagenome (GOLD analysis project Ga0307928, IMG submission 201815) | Saline water microbial communities from Ace Lake, Antarctica - #232 | ecosystem: Environmental > Aquatic > Non-marine Saline and Alkaline > Saline | place: Antarctica: Ace Lake... | reverse complement strand
GTTATCAGCCTTTCAAGTTCATCATCTGCTGAGGTTCCTGTGATCTTCAAAGCCTCCTTAACCTCCGTTAATGTGACAGGTTCCGATGTTATATCTGTTGTAAATTCTACTTTCATAACTCTATTGTTATAGGTTCTAAAATTTGTTCGCTGACCAGTCTTACATGACCTTTATTAAGAAGTGTATAATAAGCATCTATCGGAATACGTTTTTTTTGTCCTTTTTTATAAAGCCTGCAATAGCTTTTCAAAAATACAACCTCCACCTTAGCCATTTGTCGGTGTATCTCAAGAGCTGGTATCTCTTTGTTGTATTCTAACTTATTAATTATATCTTCAGGTATGCCAATATCACGAATAGTCTTATCAGTCTTAACAAAGGGAGGCTGAGGATTTATAAAATGTCTTCTGCGATTTAAAGAAACGGTATTCGCTCCGGTGGTAGCAAAACAAGCATAGTCAGCCTCATCAATATACTTGTCTTTTATATATTCACACATCCATTTGTGCATACCTTTATTTTTCTTAGAGTCGGGTATAGCTCTGAGTACTTTAGTAAGTATAGCTATATTAAATCCGGTCTTCCATCTGTTCTTCGTTATCTGATAGTCAAAAAGAATCATCTTCTTTTCTTTTATAAGGTAATGCCAAGCGTAGCGGGTATCATACCAGGGTTTATCACCTATAAGCTCCATAGTCTTCTGAATCCTTTCGGGATGGGTATAGTCATCCGAGTCGTGGAGTATCAGAACTTCTCCTGTGGCTGCAGCTGCTATCTGCTTCCACTTAGTTGACAGATTAACCCGTTGCCCGTTGTTGATATAGATTATCTTAACACATCCGGCCTCTTTTAGTCTTGCCTCATACCGTCTTATCCCTTCTTCACCTACCTCATTCTCGCTGGGACATTCATTAACAATATACTCCCACTTATAATCTGTTTTCTGCCGGCATAGACTCTCGATTGAAAGCCAGAATATATCTTTGTTGTTCCATGTCGGAGTACCTACCGTAACAAGTCCTTTCTGTATGTCTTTAGACTCTATCTCCTTAACCTTCTTTGGTGCAGGGTTACTAATCTCTTTTAGCGGTACATTACCGTGATTATTCTTCTTCCCTTGTGTCCCTGTAAGAAATTTATCAATCCATTTCAATTTAAGCTTCTTCTGAAGAGTACTGATAACATGAAAGTCCCCCATCCTACGAGCTTCCCAGGGTACAGGCAGATGCTTTGAATGAAAAGCAAATCCTATACCTGAAATTTGTCCTGCCCGTATCTCTTTGCCCCAACATTTATTATTAGGTACTGTTACGCTGCCTATCTTAACCCTCCATAGTAACATTGTATCTTCATCCGTAGCCTCGGCCATAATGTCACTTGCAGCTTCAGGATTAAGAAACTTATCATCATCATCAAGATACATAACCCATCCTGACTTAACTTTATTTCCCAGTTCGTTCATGTGTAGGTTCCAAGGTAAAAACTTACCCTGCTTTACTAAAAACCTAATAGCATCCGGGTAATAATCACAATAAACCTCACTACCCACTATATGATTAATCTTATCATCTCTGAAATTGAACTTTAAGTCACCTTTACGGTATGTCTGTGACATAATGCTATCTCGACACTCTTTAAAGCTATTAGGCCGCTTAAACGTCCTTGTAAGCACATTGAGTGTCGGGTCTGTATTGTTTTCACTTATCCAGTTATGGTCTGCATCATATAACTGCATATTACCTACCTTAGTGATAGTCCCGGCTTTCTGTCTTGCCTTTGTTACTGTATTAGGATGTTGTACCCATTTAACCATCCCATCAGGTAGCTTAAATACTTTCTCTCCAAACTTATACATCTGACCATGCGACTTATTATAAACAGGGAGAACTGGATCACGCTGACACAAGGAAGAGAACATTGATATTCGTGTGTCGTGGTATGCCCCTACCTTAGTTATCTTTTTAGAAGGCCAGTCCATCATAACGGGCTGTGCGTGTATAACAAAGTTTTTATATTTGTCTTTATTCTCGGTATAAACATCCTGTATCTTCTTAATATAGTCAGTTGACACCCAGTCATCAAAATCCACTCTTGATTGTATATTCCACCTGTTTCTTAATACCTCTTCTCTGAATTGTTCTATCCCTCCGGTAAATGGGATAAAGTTAATATCTAATTTATTGGCCTCAAGCCTTTCATGTAAATACTCAATGTGTTCTTTCTTCATAAGTATCCCAAACTCGAAATTCTTACAAGTCTGGTTTTTTATAGCAGGGATAAACGTATAAATAGCAACATCAATGTATTTATCCATTAGTGCCTTATTGTCAAACCAAAGCCGGGTTATTAGTATGTGTTTCATATCAATTTAGAGAATAAAGTATTATATTTTTTATAGTTATCAGCTGTCAATATGTTATTAAAGTCCTGAGCTTTCTTGTGTGCTGCATACCAATGATAACCGATAGTCTCTTTAGGTAAATTCTTCGCTTCACCCGGAGCTGTAAATGCCTTTACTATATGTTTACTGTCATAAGGATAAACGGTGTTCATTGGTATATTATAAAACCTTAATTCAGGGTATTTAGAGGCAGCCTGTTTTAATACATCCGGCTGAGGGCATTTATAGTATCGATATATAGCATCTACCCCGGCCATCTGGTAATGTATGAAATCAAATGGACGTAATATGTTATCATAAATATCCTGATAGAACTTATTGCTACCTGAAGAGGCCAATAGCCCAATAGACAAATATTCAGTCTGACATATCGCTGTATCGTAATTCTTTATCTTATCATAAAATTCATCAATCGGTTTAAAGTATAATATATCCATATCAGAGTAGATACCTCCCTCGGTAGCTAGCTTCTCCCACTTAAGAAAATTACTCGTATGTGAGGCGGTTAAATTTTCATAACATTCGTAATGAACAACATTTATATTCAAAGCATCTATGCCTTTTCTGTAATCCTTACCGTTATAACAAAAGAAGTCCTGATAGTTATTCGTAGTCCATACCTTATGCTGTATCCTTGGATTAGACGTATATAATGTCATATCCCAGTCAGGATTAAGCCTACGGAATGACTCAAGTGTCTTAAATCGCATCCAAGACATTTTATTATTACCCCAATAGAAAAATATACGTTTAGGAATCATATTTCTTTCTTAATATATTGTGAATAACCTTAATATTTGCTATAATATCTTTATACTCCCTATTTGTACAAGAGCCCATATGTTTTCTTTTAAATGTCAACATATCAGGTACTCTTTTAAATTCAATATCATTCATTACCGCTTCTATCATCCATCGGTAATCTTCACTATAATTCTCGTCCTCTGGAAAGTATAAACCCATCTCTCTGAAGATATACATAGGAATAAATATACCCGTGAACCCGATAACGCTCTTCTCCCATATCAACTTCTTAAGTGCTGCCTTTGTGAATTCCGGTCTTTTCTTTGAGGCATAAACTTTACTATTCTCATCAACTACAAAGGTATCATTATACAGTACTGCGTTTGGATGCCTCAAAGCATAATCTATCTTCTTAGTCAATAGATCAGGATGAAAATAATCATCAGCAGGACACCAGGTCCAGTAGTCACCCTTAGCCTCACGGATAGATTTGTTCATTGAAAAAACCTTATTCTTCTGTGGTCCCATTGTGATCACCTTTACTCTTGGATCGTACTCGTATTCCCTCATCATCTTCAGTGTGCCGTCTGTTGATCCATAATCTACTAAATGATATTCAAAATTCTTATACCTCTGACCAATAACACTCCGTATCGCTTGCCGTAAGTGGTGCGAGTAATTATAAGACGAAGTGAATACTGTTACAAGTGGAGCCATGAGTCTGATATGTTTAATAAATCTTTATATGCTTTATTTATAGTAATCCCTTCTGGTGCTTTGTCGTGATTAAGTATTGCGGCTATCACATCATTCCCTTTATGCCATTTGATAGTACAGGGTAGCCCTCCATTAGATATTGTCTTACGTCCCATTAAACCCATCTCTATAATAGAGTTTGAAAGACCATCATGATCTAAAAGCCGTACCCCCACAAAACATCTTTTATATATATCCATTAACTCTTCCCGGTTATATTTTCCATAGGTAGCATATAAGAACTTATACGGTATTGCTTTCTCAATTCGTCTTAATAGGCCTACCTTGTATTTTCTTTCCATTCCCGGTGACTTGTTACCGATATAAGCATACACACAAGACCCCAATGGTTGTGGTTCAATGTCTGCCTTTGTTGGACTTATTGCTAACCGGGTGCTTTTGATACCGAATCTCTTTAATGTGTTATAAATGTCTTGACTCTTAGCGTACTGTATTGCTGGCCGTGAGTTAATTATATTAACACGCTCATTATTTAATATCCGGGCATCGGTACCACACCATACCACTACTGACTTAACAGTTAAATATAAGGCAAAGTCTTCTGGCTTATACATACCATATAATACAACAGGCTTGCTTGAATCAGTAAACTCTTTAAGTCCATACTTATCCTGAAGCTTATCTTTAAAAAACTTAACACTCCCGCTTATCTTTAACTGTTCAATCCTCATCTTTTAATTAATTCAGATTTAGCCATTAATACGGCTGTTACTCTTTTATCGAAATTAGCAATATGTATCAACTCCTCAACACTAATATCGGATATTACCTTCTTGAGCTTAGATATTGATAGTGGTTCTTTTGTCTCTGGTGTGAACTTTTCTTCTTTAGTCTCAATCACTACCTTTGCTTCTTTTACTTTTAAAACTTCTTCTGCCTGACCTCTTGAAATAAGTTTGGCAGCAAATTTAGGAGATAAACGATAGACCTTGCCTATTGTATAACTCTGTACGGGTTTTAATATCTTTATTTTTCTCATAATTTTAAATTAAAGGGAAGGGGTAAATTACCCCAACCCTTAGATTATTATCTATGATGTAGGTCCAGTTGATATAATACAAATTCCGGATGCCAAAACCACGGCATATCCCACACGTTTATGTACTCGCACGGCAAGCATATCCTGTTCTGCAAGATTGATAAGGTTACCCCCACTATCTGTAACAGTTGCCTGATCTAACAGCTTCACCCTGATTCCTTTTTTATCCCCATAAACACAGGTCTTTTTCAGGTTACCAAATATAATAAACGGCTCATCACCTTCAGCAGTTAGGTCATTCTGTCCAACATCAACCGCATCGGTTGTGTTATAAATATCACCAAGCGAAGGCAATGCTTCTGTAAGAACTACAGGATAGCCCCATATTGTGCTTGGAGTTCCCTGTCCGGGAACTTGTGATAAAAACAAGCCTCTTGAATCATCCGCAGCAACACTGTCACTTCTTCGGCTACATATAGCAGCCCATACGGTACGGTGCATATAAAACTTAGCACCCGCAACTGCCCCTGTAGGGATAGAATTAGGAACATTGAGCAATGATTCTATTGCCATATTTAGAGGTCCGACTGTAGCATCAAGAGCATACCCTACTGTTCCGGCAGTGGTTAAAATCCCTGTAAATGGAGCACCAGCACCAGCAAAAAACTGGTCGTCCTCTTCTGCAGCGATAGCCTCAGCAATTAATTGAGCAACCCATGAAACAAAGTTAAAAGCTGAATCTTCAACAAGGTCTTCAGTCAAAATACAGATAGCGGCACAGGTTTCCAATGTTTGTGTTATCTGACCAGTAGTGGGCTTAGTTTTACCTTTTATCTCAGCCTCATCAATCCATGTTACAGCGACATTTGTAACCTGATAATTTAGCTTGCGAGTATTCCCAGCACCAACGAAAGGCATATAAGCCATTTCTCTCCGTGCTACACCACCATCAATAGCGTACCTATGTATCTCAGCAGTAAATAATTCTGGCACAAGATAACCACCCTGTGTGTAATCTTCTGAAAGATCACCTGCATCGGTTCCAGTAGCTGGTCCTAAGTGCATGATAGGTGTTAATGTCTTAAGCTCCTTAGAAGCTTTGGCCATCTTAACCTTATCTTTTTTCAGGAGAGCCCTAACCCAATCGTTATTAAGCTGCAATTCCTTAGCCTCATTCTGTTCTTTTGTTGCCTCCAAGGGACTAGCCCCAAACTCATTCATCTTGATATACATATCATTGAGCTGGGCCTGTATTTTATCATAATCAAAATCTGCCTTCATTGCTTTCATGGATGCATCGAGATCAGTCTTGATTTTTTCCATATCTTCCTTCTTACTTACGCCTTCGCGGGCCGTAACAAGTGCTTCATCAAGAGTCTGTAAGAATTTTAGTTGTTTCTCATCAAACCCATGATCGGCAGGTAAAGTGATATGCTTAAATTCATATTCCTTATCGCCTATTTTTACTTTTACCATAATTTCTAATTTTTAAATTAATATTTAACTTTATCCAATATTGACTCTATCGAAGTGGGTTGGCCCCCGGCCCCTAAAGGAGTGGGTAGTTGCTCCGGCTTGTCGAATAGTCTTATCATTTCTTTTATCTGTGTTAATTGAACCTCAAGCAGTTCAAATGTCTCGTCTGTATATTTACCATTAGCGAATGACTTAATCATTACATCTAATCGCTTAGTCCAGTAGTTACGGTCCTCAAGTGATTTCATAACAGGAGTATTCATCTGTGCTCCCCACTTATCAAGTGATGTGACCTCCCAAAGAACAGCTTCCTTAATAGATCGTATATCCTTACCGTCTTTGGTTATATTTTCAGAGTCAGTAACTTCTAACCCATGTGAGTGTTCGGTTATTAAACCATCTTCATACATTAACAGAGTATCACGGCCTACGGTGTGCCTGCCAAGTTTAGATATAAACCAGCCACCCTGAGTATCTTCACCAAGCTCCTGTACTACCCCTGCACCGTCCCAGTGATTGAATAAATGTTTGATTCTCGGATATGCTGACTTTGGACCACGTTCAGCAATGCTCTTACCGTATAAACCAGTATTCAATAAGTCATTATCACTATCCGGCTGTTGTGAATCATAATAATAAGCTTGCACAATCCTATCCTTTAGGTTTATGTCTTTTATCTCGGTACATGGCGCACCATATTTAAAATTTTTCATATCAATATATTTCTGGTTCTACTATAACTTCATATCCGCATCTACAATTAATTATATTTCCGGCTTGCCCTTTTGGATCACCCGGATAAGCAAGTGAATCACCATTAACATCAAAATCCTGATTAAATGGAACTCTTACACCATCCATAGCCATATGCTCCGGTCTGCTTCTCTGATCGAAGGTACTAATCCAAACCTTTGATTTATTACCTGCCAGGCTCTCAGCTCCACGCAAAACACCCTCTCCTGATGCACCTACTACCTCTGTTCGTGCTATCCGTAATGCTTTCCACTTATCGATACTACCCTGGTTCCTTACTATCTCACGGGCTATCTTATCCATACCCCATCCTTCATTAATTCCCACCTCAACAGCCTTTTTAGTTATACGTTCAATATCTACATAAGTAGTACTTATCACACTGGTTATATTTGCTCCTACATTATTCCTCACATGATCGGTAATCTGTGATAGCCATACATCATAATCTTCATCCTTCTGTTCCCTGCCCAATAGATTATTTTTAGTGTCCTTAGCGTAATTTAATCCGGTCTTGGTGTAGAAACGAACATAAGCAGACCATACAATCTGATTGTTAAACTTAAAGCTTCTTACAGCCTCAGTAATCTGCTCTGGTGTCTGTCTGTCTCGTATCACTTCCTTCAACTGTATTGTAATCTGATTATACATACCTTTAAAAAGTCTTTCACCCATCCTTATATATGGCAACCGCTTTCTATTTATCTCGTCCCAGGTCATACCATCATAAATAATGCTATAAATAAACCTATCTCAATACCTACACCAATACATCCAATTAGCACAAATAACTTTAAGAATTTCAATTCCCTAGAACGACTCTTTATTAACCTTATCATTTCTTTTTCCGTCATTTCCTGAGTTTATCAATATTCTCATCAATCTCATCAAAGCCTGAGTCAATACCGTAGTTAAACGGAACCTTACCCATATCAGTTAATAGTACATCTGCCAATGGGTCTTTATATTCTTCATACTGTGTGGCTGCTCGCTTCTCGTTAATAGTTATCCAGTCCATATTCATTAGTGTCTTACTAAGCTTCTCAATGTCATCCTGAAGCTCTGAGATAGCCATAATGTCATAGTCAATAAACCATCCATCACCGAAAGCCCTTTGTATCATTGTATTTAAATTATCCCTCAGTGAGTCCATATCTGGCATAACTGACATAGTAAGTAAGGCCTTACGAGCCTCAGTTAGATTATTAAGAGTGGACGCATCAGAAGAAAATAACGAAGGATGGATATGAAATATATTACAAAGAACCTCTTTATTATATTTACGTGAGTCTAATACCCCAAGGTTAACAGGTGTCTCTCCTATCTTTAAGTAATTCATTGGAGCACGGTTAAACATCACATTACCATCTCCGGCTTTTGCTCTTGTAGTAGCTCTCTTAAGCTTTTTAATCAATGTGTCAGTTTGTGCCTTAGTGAACTCTATAACGTCCTGATCTGTGCCTGTGAGTATCCCTTTTACCCCCTCATTAGCGAATGATGAAGTTTCATTATCTATCCCTGCATTATCTGAGTTAATGTTTTGCGATGCAGCCACCAGAGGAGATAAACCATACAACTGCCTGCCGTCACTATCCCAACGTGGATTAAAATATTTCCAGTGCATGACCTTCTCAGGAAGGATAATGTTTTTTGACAGTGCCTCAAAGCGATAACCAGCAACAGGATTAACAAATGGACCACCTACTATCTTTGTCTTATCTGCTGGGAGTAAGAACAGTTGAAGTATCTCCTTTGAGACAGGGTTGTCTATCTGGGTTAAATAAGCATCTCCCGTAGTGTCCCGGTAAACAAATAACCCCTCCACTAAGTCTTGAAAACTCTGCGTAGGATTAGGACGTTTTAGTAAAGCGTTGATGGGTGTATTAAATGTTTCTTCTAATGATTCAGCTTTTAGGGTAAGTAGTTTATTAAAGTTTAAATCCTTTTTGCTTATATTTCTATACTGCCTGAGCTTCTGTGTGTTCTTTACCTTATACACCAGCCAGGGAATACCCTTAGCCGTACTCGCCCTTAGAGATATAACAGAATAGACAGCAGCATTACGGACAAAGCCCTTCTCGATGTAATCAGTCTTATTGATAAAGGAATTAATATCCTGATCCCGGTTAACATTCTTAAAATACATCTGTGAAAGAAGCACCCAGTCTTCATTAGTAAGTTGGTAATCTTCTTCGGGTTTGATCTTCTTTCTAAATATGCTCATGATACCCAATTTTCAATTTTATTCTTTGTCAAAAAACTAAACCCATAACGAGCAGCATCTATACAGTGATTATAGTCATCTATATAAATCTTACTACCCTTGTCCAGATATACATAATTGCGTAGTTCCTTTTTCAGTGCAGTTGATCGGTCTGTTACTATTATCTCATAGCCTTGCATACTTGTCACCCCTGCTGTGATGCTTCCTGGTCCCTTTACAGCTGCCTTAATGTTTATCTTATACTCCCTTCGTAATTCATCTATCAGTCGTGGTTCGGCTCCATCTCCTATTATAACATCATCTCCTATATTGGCCTCATTAAGCTCTGCTATCTTTGCTGTCGATAATCCTGGCTTTGAGAAGTATTCATCCAGATAAAGCTTTCTGCTCTGTTTATCAACTGCTACCTTAATTAGTGTAGTTGGATCAATAGAAAAGCCAAAGTCCTGACCGTAACAATGTAATTGAAGATCGTTGTCGAAATCTCCCGTATGCCAGTTCTCGAATACAATACCTTCCGATACTCCATACTCACAATCTATATGAACACGTTTAAAGTTCTTGTTGCGTGATGCTTTTAGTTTAATTCTCTCTACCTCATGCTCAGGTAGGAAAGGATTATCCATATAGTTACTTCTTATAACAGTTGTATGTAAATAATTAGGGAGCCATTCTTCTAACCAAAATTCAGCAGTCGGATTAAAGTCAGCGATAATATATTCGCTTCTTCGTGCCAGCTCATCCCATATCTCTTCTTTAAGTGAGTTAACCTCATTGCCATATAACCAATCCCGTCTTGCTCCCAGGGCCTTACCAATACGATCCGCTGAGAAGAACTCTATAATCGAGTTGTTGGGTGCAGTAAAGCGACCTATTGAACCATTATAGTTAGTGTCTGACCATATGCCAGTCTTGATAAGATGCTTCTTTAAAATACGTATTGCACCTATCTCTAGGTGAGGTCGGGACTCAGATACTACTGTTATAATTAAATCAGGTGTTATCATACAGATAGCAAATAACAGAAATATCATTATGTCTTCTGTCTTGCCTGATCCTGTACCTCCACGATGTATGATAACTTTCTTCCCAGACTCATAAGCTTTATTAGTCTTTTCAAATACATTACCATATCCTACATCTACTTCAACCATGTTTTAGATTTACTGTTATTCCGTTAGTGTCTAACTGGTGTTCTGTTCTCTCTACATATCCTCGCTTCTTGCCTTTAGTCTTCAGGTAAAATATAATTGCTGTTGTATCCTCCTTCTCAATATTCTTATGCAGTTTCGATTCTGCAAAGTCAAGAGCAATATCCTGAGTATCATCAACCGCAGCTTTATACTTATCATCCTCGTTATACCAATCATAATGACTGGTGCGACAAATACCAACTGCCTTACAGGCTATCGTAACTATTCCGAGGCTTTTAGTGAGTGCCTCGATCATTGCTTTTTTATGTATGTCAACTTTTGTCAATGATCCCTCCATTCTTCTTTATCTCAATACTTGGATCGAGCAGTTTCATTCGGTCTATTATTACCTGACAATATTTCGGATCAAGTTCCATGCCATAACACTTACGTTTTAATTGGTGTGAAGCTACCATAGCAGTACCTGATCCAAGAAATATATCAGCAATTAAATCATTTTCACTACCCCATTTATTAAAAAAGAAATTGGCTAATTCTATTGGTTTCTGTGTTGGATGTACTCTCGTTTTTGTGTCATCTTTTGACATCCCAAAATAACCAGCCCATAAAACCCGTGCAATCTCTCTCTTGTGTTTTGACTTACTCCAGCATAATTCAAATGATGCGCCAAACATATTATCCATTCCACCCTCTTGTCTCTTATCCCATACAACCCAACTCCCATCATTTTTATTTGGCAACAACTCTGCAAAATAATCAGCGCCCCAAATGAATATTTCTTTTGTATCACCAAAACAAGTAAATATGGAGTGAATTAATTCGGGTGTAAAATCGTCATTATCTCCAATGACATTTGAATATGATTTATGTGTTGTACCCTTTGCTGTTGGCATATCATCAAACCCTCCTGCATCCAATTTCATCCCATAAGGAGGATCAGTAAACACCATATCTGCTTTCTGTCCATTCATCAACATTGCCACCTGATCCGAGTTAGTACTATCCCCACACAACAACCGATGCTGTCCTATCTCAAACAGATCACCGAGAACAATATCCGTCTTTATCTCATCTGGGATAACATAATCATCCTCAACTGCTTCTGGTTTATTTAAAGCGAAGTCCGGTATTTCTAATCCCCATGCGAGTAATTCTTCCTGATCCCACTCATTAGCGAGTATATCCCAGTCGTGTTCTCCATACGGCACGTTGTCGGATATGATAAATCTGCGTTTCTCTTCGTCTGTCAGCTCTTCTGCTCGCTTGATCCATCCGTCAGGTATGTTCTTATACTTTAACTCTTGGAGTGCCTTAAATCGCATATTACCGCCAAGGATCATATTGTCTTTATCGATAATAATTGGGCGTAGCTCCATCATCTTAGGGAACTCCTCAATAGACTTAACAAGCTTCTTGAATCGGTCATCCTTTATTAAACGAGGATTGCTTGGGTTGATATGTATTTCAGATATTTTCAATTAAAGCTTATTGGATTATATTCAAAAAGCCGGACATTATCCGACTCACTTAATTGCGATACAAACATAATAATTTTAATCCGTAACCAGACCCGTGACTGTATCTCATCTACAAGCTTATTTTTGTCCATAAGTATAAGCTATAATCTTGTAAAGATAATATTATTTTTTACATAAACAAATTTATTTGATTATTTTTTTAAATTCATTGAGTGTGTCTATTACAAATCTATTGAATGCGTCCATTTCTTGTTTTGTCATTAACTCTGCTTCTTCATCATTTATATCAACAGTGAACATTATATCATCTTTTTCGCCAATAAGATTACGATGTTTAATTGTTTTACCAGATACTAATCTCATCCAGTCTTCATGTGAATTATGTTCTCCATAATGTTGTTCCATGATTATTTCACTTTAAATTTAACCGAACTTATCAATTAGTTGTTTTATATCTCCTTTATTCATACCCCTGTTTCAAAACTATACCCATTCTTTTCTAATTCAGTGTCTTTTAAATTATTGGCACTAATTGTATTTTGCTGCCGATTATTGGGTTCCTCAATAGCCTCCAGTAAAGCATTTCTGTATTGCCGTAAGGTCTGGAAGGTAATAGCAAAAGCATCGTTTTTGATTAAGGCTATTAGTTTGTTAGTTGGCTTCGGTTCGCTTGGAGTGAATAATTCTTCAGCAATCTTATAGTAATCCATTGGATCAATAACAAGAATGTCCTGATTGTAAAAATTTCTTAACCAATCATAATCAGTATTAGAATATTTATTTAAAACACCAATTATATTATCATCCTGTTCTGATAAGGATTCTTTATTTTCTAACTTATCAATAATTTTCTTTTTCATAATTCGCTTATTTATACATAACAAGTTGGACAAACCGGAAAGTCTTTTACTGATGACTTGAAATTCTTATGGCATTTTTTACACTTACAGACATATAATAGCTTCTCTGTCTTAAACCTGTCAAGAAATTCCATAAGCAATACGCTAGTCTTTTCTTTATCCTTCCATTTCATATTACTAAGCACCACAAGCCGACTCATAAGAATATTATAGTTAGGCTTATTGATCGAAAACTCGTAAATATCTCCCTTCAGCTTGTTATGGTACTCTTCATACTCATTAGCTTGTCTGAGGCACTTTTGCCCCCATTCAGCAAGTAGCCAGTAAACAATAAACATACCTCCTGCACAAATAGCAAACAATCCGATAAATTCAAGTGGTTTCATGTCTTTAGTTTTTAATTTTACCTAATTTAATTACATAACAAAAAAATAGCGGTTTGTACCCCCATTTTTCTAATCCAGAACCATATGTTATTGATTTACATTCAATATCAAAAGTAGGTGCATTTTTACCATACCCATTTCTAAATCTTACTATATCAAAACTCTCTCCGCCTAATCGTTTAGTCCAATATGTTTTTAACTCTCTATATTCCTCTTTCTTTTCACCTGACAGAATCATATCAAACCATTTTTTCTTTAAATTAAGGTGTAATATTTTCATGATTAATTATAATTAGGTTTCCCCGTTAGTGATAAATGTATCTTTTTTACTTCCGGTTTCTTAACTCTTTTAATTGGCTCATTAATTGGCTTAATTGGCTCAAGTCCGTTGAATATCTCATTATATTTCCGCTTCAATGATGGCACTGTATTTACTTGTTTAATGCCATAAATAACCGTTGCATGGTCCCCACCTGAAACCCTTGATCCTATTTCTTCCAATGTAGCTGTAGTCGATTCTTTTGCCCTTATAAAGTAAAAATATTTAGCCTCAACTACTCTCCCTTTCCTGGTCTTTGATCTAAATAAATATTGTGGAACCCTGGTTTTAATAGAAACCTCCCTCATTATTTTAGTTAAAGGGTCTTCTTTGCGGGTCCATGAATATCCTTTACATCTCAAAGTCTTGACGTTCCAGTTATTTCTTGGCTTAAATTTATTCGGGTTAATCATTTCACTAATTTATAACGTGCGATTCTCTTAGTCTTGCCGTCTGAAATTATACTAACCATATCAGTCTGAATATCCATTCCTTCATCCTTTAGATTGTGAATCCTTGCCCCTAACCTGAAGCAATTAAATTCATGTAAGGCATCCAAGGCAGTCAATGACTTACCGCTTTTCAGATATTTCTTAATTCTTTTGTTCTGGCTCTTCATAGTTTTTTATTTGCAAGTTAATAACCGGAACCGTAACCGGAACCGTAACCGGAACCGTAACCGTAACCGTCACCGTCACCGTAACCGTAACCGTAACCGTAACCGTAACCGGAACCGTCACCGTCACCGTAACCGGAACCGTCACCGTCACCGTAACCGTAACCGTAACCGTAACCGTAACCGTAACCGTCACCGTCACCGTAACCGGAACCGTCACCGTACGCGTTTTGCGAACCCTCAAAATTTATAGGTATTCTCATAACGACCATTTTTTTGAATCTACTGTAATTGTATGAACGACAGTGAGCCAGTCGAACCCTACTATCCCTTCACATTTATCCAATTTAGTAGAACCAGTTGGTCCATTGACCAGCTCAGGTAATCCTTTTGTAGTACCCCACACCCGTATATTGTAGGCATTATGTAACTTACAATCATTATCGTTTCTTTCAAACCTGCCGACATAAACCCAGCCCCTTTGAAGAACTACGATTTTAATATCCCCGATAAATTCTTTTTGCTCTTTTACAGAATCTTTCCTAATGTACTTAATTCCGTTTACTTCTAATTCATTGATGTTTGTTGTTTCCATTTTGTTTGTTTTAGTTATTTGTAAATTTAAATCAAGTTATTGACAATTCATATGATATTTATCATGTTTTTAAAATTCATCTATAAACATACTGGCAGTGACATACTCACCTGCTTTTATCTTATCTGCAACCGCCTTAATAGGCACTCTGTCCCAATGACTCATTGGCAGTGTGCCATTATGGAACCAGTCTAATTTCTTTATGATAGCCGATCCCAAAGGGCATTTATTCAAGTCTGCAATGTCTGTGTATTCCTCTGACCGGATAACCTCATGAGCCTGTTCCCTGTTATACTCCTGGCTGATCTGATTAAGCCATTCACCGATTACCCTGGGAGTTAATCTACCTGGACCGTACTGACCCATTGAGCCTTTAGTGAATCCGCTTGCAATAATATAGATCGGAACGTATTTGTATTTATTCTCAACTATCTCTATGACTCTATGAAGCGATTTAACTGTAAACTCACTACCCATATTAATACCTGAGTCAATCATGAATATATTAATAAGCCCCTTTAAGTCTTCTCTCGGTAACACGTCTTTAACGAGTGTCATTGAGTGCCTTTGATATAATTCGTCTTTCATTATATATATATTCGTGGATTATTTTCTCCAATAATGTTTCTCTTTTTAAATGAAATAAAGTTTCCTATTGTAGGTGTAGGATATTTGCAAGTATCAATAACATGATTAACGGCTTCTTTAAACCTATCATCTGTAAATCCATTGGCTTTTAATCGCTCAATAAATATATCATAAAATGATAACGGCAATGAAGGAAATGCTTTTTTAATAACTACAATCCCATTAGTTAAACATTGTTTTGTTATCTTATTTTGTAATTCCAAATTTCCCTGCGAGGAGTTCTGTAAGCTCTTGGCTTGTTGCTCCTCCTGTTTTTTTAGCTGTTCCATTCTTTTTTTCTTTATATAAACCATCGTAATTATTAGCTGTTGAAAATAACATCATTGATCTGGCTGTTTCCAAATCTGAATCACATTCATTTATTAATTTTATTATAAGACTCTTTAATCCGGTTTCTTTATAGGTCTGTCTCTTCTCGGATTTGTATTTAAGCCATTCTAATATTAACCCTTCAAATCCTTCAGGTAATACAATAGAATTTTTTTCCAATACCTTTTTAAATAAACCATTATAATCTTTATTTCTATTTTCATCTTCAACTAGGTTATCTTTAGGTTTACCATTAGGTTTTTTAGGTCTTCCTCCTTTTTTACCGTTAACTGTCCGAGTTTCAATAAAATGCGCTCTCTTTTGTATTTCGTCCTCCATACGCTCATTGAAATAATTGTCATCCGAGTCCCTTACAAACTTCTTTAATACATCAACCGAGGCCGAACCTAATGATAACCTAATGGTTTTATCTGATAAATGGCCTTTTTGATGTTGCATACAAAGCAATGTAATATACTGGCCTCTCTCTTCCATTGTAAGATCCATGCAGCCATTTAAAAAGTCGCCAGTGTATAGTAATATTGCAGGGTCTTTCATATATAAATATTTAACTTTTTACAATGTTTTTCAAACCACTCTATTGCATCTAAT
>Ga0307928_10001799_pt1 | contig 16332 bp, 33 predicted proteins | sample AceLakmetagen232_FD_201815 | JGI IMG/M metagenome (GOLD analysis project Ga0307928, IMG submission 201815) | Saline water microbial communities from Ace Lake, Antarctica - #232 | ecosystem: Environmental > Aquatic > Non-marine Saline and Alkaline > Saline | place: Antarctica: Ace Lake... | reverse complement strand
ATATTTTATTACCGAGAAAACTATAATTAATAATAAAAATATTAAGATTAATGGATAAGTAAAAACCTTTTTTTGCTTTTCTTTTTTAATTTGTTTTCTATTTTTCATATTAATTTACTGATTTGTAATAGGTTACATTATCTACTACACTTATTTTAGTCCCTCCAATTGTTAAGTTATTTGAAATATTTACTTCATTTGATTTAATGTTTGAACTATCTAAATTTGCTGAAGTTATATTATCTGAATTTATTATTGTAGAATTCAGATTAGATGTAAAAATATTTTCAGAAGTTATATTTCCAACATAGATTTGTAAAAACCAATCTGTGGAATTTCCTAATGAATAAGTCATATTTGAAGAGGGTAAAATATCATTACTTAAAATTGCACCAGACATAACAATTTCTCCAATATTTGTTAATCTATAACCAGCCATATTTAAATCACTTAATGCTGTTGAAGTCCATCCACCTTCTAATAATTCATCAATTCCATAACAATCTGTAACATTACAGAAGCCCATAGCAGTAACATTATGTGAAACATTTAGAGAATAATTATGTAAATAAAATGTTTTCTCTGCACTAACTTCTATTCCTCCAGCTAATAAAAACAAAAATCCAATCCCAATAGTTATTAATATTAATTTCTTTACCATAAATGTAAGTCACCATTTTCATCTTCTATAATTTCAGCATCACCAAGAGTTAATTTTTTCCCCATTGTTATATTATAATCTCCAGCATCCCAATTTCCAGTTAAAGGAGTATTTCCATCTCTATGAATTGAATAAGGGTCAATTTCTACCCCGCTTGGAGTTCCAAATCCTTTAACCATTGCAACCCAATCCACATAATAATGATTATTTTTATTTCCATTACTTGCTTTATAAATTCTCATTTGTACAACCCCATCTTGAATATGGTCGTTTGAATCAAAAACTGGTTGGGTTATTGTTGCAAAAGTTTCTGTTTCTGCAACAGATGGATAATCTTCCCATTCAGAATCATCATAACTCCATAATTGAATAATAGGATAATTCCCTGCTAAACTTGAAGTATATAACCTTATTATTCCTCTATTAAAATCTTCTATATCTGTAAAATTTAATCTAAAATCTAATGCTGGACTACCTGATGTCTCTGAAAAATTTAAAGTAACTCCGTCATAATTTGCATCTTGATGTTGAGTATTTGTTAATGTTCCAGCATCTATTGTCCCAACTATTCCTGTAACTTGTGTCGCATTATAATATATTGATGAAAGTTGTGAATCATTAAAGTTAAAACCATTTGTTTCGTTCTTAATTATCCAATCACCATCAGAATAATAAGTTATGTTTGTATCTGTTATTGTAGAAATATTAGAAGTATAATCTGCAATGGTTTGATTCAAATGTGTTTCATTAAAATTAACTGTTAAAGTTTCACCATCGAAAGTTCCAAAAACATAATCACTAACAAAACTTACAATCCAATTAAACTTCCCATTCCACCAACCTGTTGTTGTTTGATTGAAAGTATTGAAATCATTTGTTTGGTTTGTTAATGCAACATTAGTTAGATCTGTTCCTTGAGTTATGTTATAATAATTCGTCGTTCCGTTTCCAGTTGTTGTAACAGTATCGGGTTCAAAAATAACTTTTGGATTTGTATCACTATCGTAACCAAAAGTTAATTCAGCAGAAGTAAAACTAATTAAAAATAAAAATAAAAAAGTAAGGACTATGTATTTAAAATTTCCCATGTTTAAATACATAGTGTATTGTTTTTATATTTAATTGTTAAGGTGCAGTTGTACTAGCAACAATCTGTGCTCCACTTTTCGCAGCAATTGCGTATTCTCTCCAAGCAGCACTTTCACCTTTTGCGAAATTAAATATTATTATTAATGCTATTATTCCAAATGCAAAAACACCCATAGTAATTATTAGGGGCATATTCTTTTCCATCCAAGTCATAGTTTCTTTTCTTTTCTCTTCGAGAATATCTACGGCAGCATCTCTATAATCTGCTGGAGCAATCCTTAAAAGTAATCCTAAGTTTGCAATTTCTACCCTATCAATTGGAACTAATACTTCTGGATCATCGTCTTTACGTTTACAAATTAAACCACGCTTACCATTTATTTCATGGTAATCTGTACTTGAAACATTGAATACTTTTCGCTTACCATCTTTACAAATTAATTGTTGTTCACCATCAATTTCGATTAATCCAAAGAAACTTCTCTTTTTCTTAAACCAACCTGCCTTAGTTATATAAACACTAACCTTTCCTTGTCCAAGTCCAACAACCTCAATACAGGTATATTGAAATTTTCTAATTTGTTTTATTTTCAGAATTCCAATAAAAAGAATTCCAAGAACAAACATAATAATTACCCATATAAAAATAGATTGAAACCAACCAAATGCAGTCACCCCAATTCCACTCATATCAAAAGCCATAATTTTTTACCTCCTTTTAATTGTTTCATTTTCTTCTAAATAAAGATTTCTTATTATCTTCAAATCCACTAACTGATTTAGTTTCTGAATACATTCCCATAATCATTTTTCTTATCCCTTCTGCATCTGCCATCTTCAAAGTAATAAATGTTAAGGAATAAACAATCTCTGCAATAAAACCAATTTGTGCACGATTAGTAATTTTATATTCTTTCCAATTAGAAATAATCATGTGAACTGCACGTTCAGTAATTCCGTATGCTCTTTTACGAATTGTTTTATCATCTAGTTTTGAAAGAGAAGTATTTGAATTTGAAATAGAAAGTATAAGATTTGTTAAATCCCATGCACCAACTTCCGAAATTGCATTGTCTTTTAATGCTGGAACAGTTTCCCATTGATTTGTATTGGGGTCTTTCATTTGTCCCATTAACCGACGACGAATTAATTCAACAATCTCGTCTGGATTAATTTTTTCAATGATACTTGCTTTATCATTGGTCATTCCATACTGCATTGCAGGAGCTTGTTCTTCTATGTATTGATCTACCATTTGTGTTTATTAAAAGGTTTGATAATTTAACTACTTTTTCTTTCTTTTTATTTGTTTCTTTTTCTTGTTTGTTTCAAATATGATTTGTCCTTTCTTTCCAAGTCCTCTAATTTCCATTCCTGTTAAAACTTCTTTACCACCAATAATAGTTTTTTTTGTTCCTTTTACTCCTAATGCTAAACCAGCAAATGAAGTGCTCTTACCAAATATACTTTTACCACCAACACTTTTACTTTTCGCTGGTGTCTTTAAATTGAATCGTGGAAATTTTGGGATAGGGATTATTGGAACTATTGTAGGTGCAATGAATGGTGTATAAATTGAAGTGGGTGCATAACCAATTCCTGTTTTCAATTTTTGAGGTTGTTTCATTTTAGTTGGAATTTTAATTTTAAGTGGTGGAGGTTTAGTCGCAATTACTGGTTCTGTAAAAATTGCAGTTCTTCCACCACGAATTTTAGTTTTAGTTTCAAAAAGATTATCAACTTGTAAACCTAAATTCTTAAATTTTGAATCATTTTTAACATCCACTTTTACTTCATCTAAAACTTGTGTAGTTATTGGAACTTGGTTTGTTTTTACTATTTGCTTTTGGTTAAATGTTGAAGTTAGTGAAGGTGTTTTGAAAATGTTAATTGGTTTTGCTAAAGAAGAAGCTGTTGCTTCCCCACCTAATTGTTGAATTTGTGTTTCAAATGTTTTGGATAAGGGAGTTCCACTTCCACCCGAAGGAGAATAAATTTTAACACTGTTTGAACTTGGAGGAGTTACTTTTTTTATAATTCCTTCATAAGTTCCTGTTCCTTGTTTTAAGAATTTTCCATCTTCAATTAATGCAACTTTACCAAATACTTCAATTTCATTTCCACCAAGATCATAAGAACCACCTGTTCCTCCAAATTGGAATTTACTTGGTTTTGTGTAAAGTTTTGTTGCAGTTCCTGTTCCACCTTTTCCAAGAATTATGCTTCCACTTCCTTCAAATTCTTTCCCAGCTCGTAAACCTCCATCTTTGATATATTTATACCAAACAGCGTCATTACTTGCACTTGAAGAAATAATGTTTGAGAATTTAACATCACCAACCCTCGTCATTGATTCTGGAAGGTTTAATTTTGAAGGTTTCCAACTTGAACCATAAGAAACACTTTCCCCAATTTGGATATTCCCACTTGGTCCTTTAATGATATTTGTTTTAATTCCTGACACACCTTCTCTTGTTTGGGTCCCCCATAATCTTTTTGTTTTTGAAGTGAAAGATGCTTCAGTAATCAAAGCATCACCCTTTATTGATTTGGAAACCCCTGTAATTTTAGTAGTTGTTCTTGGGAGTTTCAATCCCTTTTCAAGAGAACCAGTCAACCCTTTTGCACCCAAATAAGTTTCTCCTCCAGCAAGTAAAACCTGTCCTGGAATTGAAAGATATTTTGGAACCCCATATTGTTCTTTTAGATTTGTAGAAGTATCTCCCATAATTCCCCAACCTTTTGGAGTTGCTAATTTTTCTGTTCCGCTTGCAAAAAGTAATCCCATCCCAACATGAGGAATAAAGTAAGGTCCAACTTCAACAGATGTAGAAGCTAACTTTCCAATAGGTTTATCATAACTGCTTCTATAAACGGGACTATATTTGCTTTCAGATAACCAACCAGAAAGTTTCTGTCCTCCAAACCAAAGTCCAGCTTCAACAAGAGTTTTGTCTTTTGTTGCATTTTTCCATTTTGTTGAAATACTTGGTGCAGCTGAAATTGTTCCATAAGGTTTATTTGTTGCAGGATTTATTTCAAGAGTTTCTTGTTGTGGTTGAATTGTTCCAGTTGCACCTTGAGAAATAGGAGTTATTCCTGAAAGTTGTTGGGCTTGTTCCTGTGAAACATTTTGAAGATTTGAAATTGTTCCCCCACCACTTGAACCAGAAGAACTTCCCCCACCACTTGAACTAGAAGAACTTCCTCCACTACTTCCACTAGTCACTGTATAACCTCCAACCTGAGCTTGTGTCGAAGTTCCAACATCAACACCTCGAATGGGTGTTTGTGAAACAGGACCTATGGAAGTTTGTGTAACAGTTGCTTTTTTCTTTTTAGAAAACTTTGAACTTACATAAGATTTTACACGACTAAAGATTCCCATAAAAAAGATATGTAAAACTTATTTTTATATTTAATGTTTTTTTAATTTATATATTCAGATTTAGCAATAACAAAATTTCCAAGAACATCGTAGTCATAACAACGACATATTGGAGTTTCAAAATTTGCTTCAGGATAATCTTCACAAATATTATACAAACATTCATAGTAATCTTTTGTATCTTTTTCTATCAAATAAAATCCATAACCAACAAAAGAAGTTTCAGCTACAAATAAAATAATAAATATAATTGCAGTTAGTTTCCATTTATTCATTTTAAACTTTCCATTAAATCATTTAAATCTTCTTCGGCAACTAACTTTTCCTCTTCGGTAATTGGGGGAAGTTGTTGTAGGAAATAATTAAATAATAATACTAAACAAAAATTAAATATGATTCCAAATATTGCAGAAACAATTCCACTCCATAAAAGATTATTCCAATTAAAATATAATGAATAAGAATTCATTACTCCAACAATTAAGAAACAAAAAATACCCATCTTATAAAAAGTTCTCATATCAATTTTCATATCTTTTAAGTTCATTGTAAAGTTCCTCCAGCTTTTTTCATTTGTTGACCGACGATGGTTGCAACTTCTTTTGCGTTTTTATTTTTAAATCTTTCAACCATTACATTTAATTTTGAATCGTAACGAACATCTTTCCCATTTTGTGCATCTGCTTCATATAATTTTTTTGCAAGTTTAGGATCAGAGAAAGTTGCAACAGCGTATTGATCTTTACAAAAAATTCTTACTGCAATTGGAGTTGGTAATTGTGTTAATCCTTTTTTCTTTTGAATTATTGCATTGATTGTAATTATCTTTTCATTCATTTTGTAAATGTATTTCCTCCCAAAACTCCTCGCTGAAGTAAACTTTTCTTACTCCAAAATCTATTGTTATTATTTCGTCCCATTTTGATAGTGCTGTTAAAGAATGACTCAGCGACGGAGTTGTTAAAAAATCAAGTTCTTCTTTTAGTTCTTCAAAAGAAGTGAAACCTAATTCCTTAATTGCTTTGAGTACTTCCCCCTGACTCATTCAGATCACCTCTGGATTTAATTTCATTGATATAAAATTCAATTAAAGAACTAACAATATTATCATAAGAATCTCCTTTGTTTCCAACTCCTGCTAATCTTTCTTTTGTTTCATCTGTAATAGTTATAGTTGTCATTAGTTTAATGAAAACAATTAACTTTATAAACTTAATGGTATTCATTAGTTTAATGAAAGTCATAAATAAAAAAAGTGTGCAATGGGTGAAGTAGAAATACCTTCTTATGGTAAGAAGGATCAAACAATTACTACTAAAGAAATTATTCTAAATGCAATTGATAAATGTAGAAGAGAAGGTTCTAAACAAATGACTAAGGGTGGAACAGAACTTATCGACGGACAATTAGTTAATACTCCTGACCAAGGTTTAGTTTATATTGAATCAGTTAAAACTCTTTATGACTTATTAGAATTTTTCTTTGATAAAGAAGCTAAAGTAAATTGCAAAGATACTGTTGAAAGATTACACAAAATGTATAACGAACAATTTGAAGTTTATCTTAGACAAGAAGATAGACAAATTATTTTAAATGGTAAACCAACAACTTTTATGAATACAGAAATTGGAGAGAAACATAAACAAATTTTGAAGGTACAAAAAGTTGATTTGTATCGTTTAATGTTTAGAGATTTATTTGCACTTTTCAAAAGAAAGAATGAACTATCAAAGATAAGAAAATTGGGGTACGCAGATTAAATGTCAAAAACATATCCAGAAGCAATTAAACATTATCCACGTTCAATGCAGATTATTGTTATTGCATTTCATAATAGAATTGAAAAAGGAAAGAATTGTTTGATCCCTTTTGTTGGACAAACTGGTGGAGGAAAATCTCTTTCAACAATTTCGATTATGATTGCATTACATCTTTATAGACATGGTAAGATGCCTGAAGTAAATTATATTGTAGATCATTGTGTGTTTAAAGCAAAAGAGTTTATGAAAGGATTGAATAATGAAAATTTAAAGAAGAAAGATAAGTGGAATTGGGATGAAGCAGGAATAGATATTGGACATAAATCTCATGCGTCCAAATCAAATAAAATTATAGGTTGGTTGGTTCAAACATTCCGTAATTTACAACAAACAGTGTTCTTTACTGTTCCAAGTATGAGTTTTATTGACGCTAGTGTTAGAAAAATGTTTCATTATTACTTAGAAGCTGTAGCTATTGATAAAAATAAGAATATTTGTGTAGTAAAACCTTTAATCATGCAATATAATAATAGAATGGACAAAATTTACTATCATAACTTCACTTATACCGCTGCAGATGGTTATTTAGAAGAAGTAGAGTTTATGGGAGTACCTTTACCTCCTCCAGAGTTCGTTGAAGCGTATGAAAAGAAGAAAAGTCAGTTTACAACCGAACTTAACCTTGAAATACAGGAACAACTAGAACAATTAGAGCATAGCAATGAAAAGAGGCTAACCGAAAGGCAAGAGAACATATTAAAGTTACTTAAAGACGGAATGACCTCAACTACTAAGATTGCAGAGGAATTAGGTTTAAAACAGCCACGTGTAAGTGAAAATTTTAGATTTATGCGAAATAAAGGGATTTTAATTGATAAATACCTAGAAAAAACGAAAAATACGCAGATTATACGTAAACAAACCTCCACCTAGACTTAACTTGTTATAGGTGCCTATCATGAAGATAAAATCACATTATCAATCAAAATGAACGAAAAAATAAAAACAATCATGACTATTTTATTAGTTGTACTGCTAGGATTGTCATGCCTATACTATATAGCCAAGCTAACTGCGTTCAATGAAGCAGTTATAAATCCGTGTGGCGTATGCGAAGAATTAAATCCACACCTAAAACAATGTTTTAAAGATTCCTCTGAAGTAGTAATAGATAGTACTACTGGAAAACCATTACAAGATAACAACTTATATAAAATAAATTTTACCACCCCACAATGAGAATAAAATCTGTTTTATGGTTACTACTATTGGGTGCAATATTTTACTTTGGATTCCAATGGATTATGAAGTTAGTTGGAATGGTAAGATATTTAATGAGTTAAATAATTAACACAGTATTATGAGGTTTTATTATTACCATAATATTTGTTTACTTTTTAACATAAAAGTAAATTATTTATTTAAATTTATTAGTAAACTTTTGAAATAATGTTTATATTTGAATAATGATTTTAGTAAAAAGTTTCTTCATAGATTTAATAGTAAATACACATAATATAAAAATTTATATTTAACATGCCATTTTTTGACTTTTTTGTTAAATGTAAACATATAATGTGTTGCACAAAAGAACAATAAAAGGCAACCTTGAAAGATCTTACAAAGGAATAAATGAATGCTACTTGCATTAAAATTGTAAATCTATAACAATTATTTGTCGAAGAGAAGAAAGCCAGATTTTCAATAATATTTAGCATGAAGTTTTATGCAATGATAAATATGATAGTGAAGAGGAATAAAAAAATTACCTTGCATAATATCTGGGAAGACAACAATTAATTTATTAATTTTGAGAATATTTCAAATCTTACACAATATCTGGTTCTTTGTGATAATGTAACAGAATTAAACGTGTCGGATAATTTAGAATAACCGACACATTTATAAACTTCCTTTTGTAGATTATATTATAAAATGTCGGGAAAAAAGATAAATGAAAATAGAAATAATAATTAATAAAGAAACTGCAGAACACATTAGAAGCCCACATACTTTTTATGATTGTTGTGGAGAATCTGAAGTTGTTTTAAAAAAAGTGCAAAATGAGATTAATAAAAAATTAAAATGAAAGATGAATCAAAAAAAGTAATAAAAAAAATAGCAGAATTTATTGATAGAGATAAATATAATCCAATTTTAACTTCAAGAGGTTATGATAAATTTTTAGAAAATGTTTTAACTAAATTAGTTGAAGGCGTATTAGAAATTGAAAAATGAAAACCGAAAATTATTTAAATAATAAAAAACTTAAAAGGAGGTATAAAAATGGCTTATATAGTAAGAATACAAACTGGAAAAGGAAAGAATAGAAGTGTATCTCAATCAACACCATTACAAAATAAACAAAAAGTTAGGAAATGGGTTAAAAGAAATCCTGTAGGTAATCTTTCTACTGATGTAACTATAAGAAACACTAGAACAAAAAAAACAATTACTAGGTCAAAAGCAGGTGCATCTATTTTTGGTTGGAAAATTAAGTAACCATTTTATAAATTAAAATTAATTCTAAAAGAAAAAGCCGTAAACTACCAAAATCAGTTCGTCCTGAAGAATGGGAGAAATTAATCAAAGTAATCAAACAAGATAAGATTGCATTAGTTTCATTTCTATTGGCGTATGGATCTGGAATGAGGATTAGCGAAGTTCTAAAATGTAGGAAAGAAGATTTTCAATCAGACAATTCAATTTTAATTACAGATTCAAAATATGGTGTGGATAGAAAAGTTCCAGTTCCAAAAGGTTGGAGACAGGATTTTTTTAAACATTTACCAATTTCAAAAACAGAAAGAACACTTCAAAGAAAATTTAAATCATATTCTAAGAAAGCTGGATTGAATCCTCTTTACACTTTTCATTCAATGCGTCATGGTTGGGCAACAAGAATGTTAGAAAGTGGTGTTCCAATCAATCAAGTAAGTTTAGGTCTTGGACATTCTAATATTGCTACTACTTCAATCTACACCAAAGCAGCACCACAGGATTTATTAAAAAGTTACGAGGAGAAATTTTAAGATGAATAAAAAAGCAATGGGATTTATTTTAATAATTCTTTTATTAATTGGATTGATCGCATTATATTTTATATTCAAAACTGGATTGGTTGTGGATTTTATTAATTTTGTAAGGGGTTGGTTTTAATATGGAAATATGGATAATATTAATTATTTTTGTTATAGGTTTCTTTAAAGAGTGGTTGTGGGGAAGATATTTTTTGAAAAAATCAATTAAAGATTTTAAAAAGCAACCAAAAAATACAAAACAAGAAGAGATAGAAGATGAATAAAAAAGAAATAGAAAAAATGAAAAGTTACGAGGAGAAGTTTTGATGGATGCAACAATGTTTGAGGGTATTTGGTTTATATTAATAGGTATGCTCATTGGAGTTTTATTAACTTATTCTATTTGGATGGAATGGATTATAAAAAACAAAATTAATATGAAATTCCGACACCCAAATAAAAACTTTACAAGGAGAAAATGACCAACCTGTCGTATAGTATATGATAACCGACAGAAATAAACAATCAAAAACCAGATAATATGCAACAATCAACTAAACAACCACTAAGAGAAAAATAACAACCTTGCACAAAGGATACAAAATGTGTAACATAAAGTAATAATAAAAATAAAATGAACCTTAAACATAAACAAATAAATAAACAACAAAAGGAAGTACTTTAATGGAACTTCACCTTTTAGTATAAAAGTAAACAAAATGAAAACTAAAGAAACCTGTCAGGAATGTGGAATTGAATTTGAAGACGACTTACAATTTAGTAACGAATTAAATAAAAGGATCTGGTGCAACGAGTGTACAACAAAGAAATGGAATGATTTAGGGGATAGAAGACCAAATAAATCAAATTCAATGAAGGAGAACAAAAAACATCCTTATACAAAGAGAAGGAGGTAAAACACAATGGATATAAAAGAAGACGTAAAAGTAGGTTTTGGTAATTTTGCAGATAGATGTAAAGAAATGGCTGGTGGTACTTCAAAAGAACAGGACGAAGCAGTTAAAGAGGAAAAGAAAAATGTTCCACAACTTGCAGAAGACAAACTAAAAAGAATTGAGGCAATTTTAAAAGAATAAAATGGCGTTAATTCATAGTTTAGCACTTTACTTGGTTATTGCTGTTATGACTTTCCTAATAGGATTAGCTGGTTGGAATTGGATTCAAGAACAATTACAAATTTATAGAGAACGAAAAGGAGGTGATGATCAATGGCAAGATACACAGAAGAAGAAGAGCAAGTTTCAGACATGGAAGAATCAACAAAGAAACCAGTAAAACAAAAAGAACGTTTTGTTGTAGTTAAAGAACTTCCAACACAACAAGTTAGAGAAACTATTATAGAAGACGGAACAAAGTTAAATTTCATAACAACCGAAGAAGCCCTAACACAATTATTAAATTAAAATTAAACTCCCCTCTTTTTAGGGAGGGGAGTAACCTTTTTTCTAAAACACTTTAGAAAAAATATGAATTCACTTTCTTTTTACTGTAATACCATAACCTTTTCCTTTTAACTTGTAAATATTACTAACATAACCCATTTTTCTCATTTTACTAGCTTTATCTCTTGCAGCCGCAATTGTGTGTGCTTTATAAACTGTCATTTTATTTTTTACCTCCTTTTTGATTTTTTCTTCTTTTTAAGTCTTATATGACCTTTAACAATTGGGTGTTCTACTTTCAAATGTTTCATTAATCTTTTTTCTCTTGCAATTCCTAATTTTATTACGAGTGACATTAATTAAAGCCTTCCCATATTTATTTTATTTTCATGTCCTAATTGCTTTCTAATTCCTTTAACTTTTCTTTTTTTGTATTTTACGCATTTAACATATTTTTTTAGTACTCTCTTTCCTTTCTTAATTAAAATTGGAGATTCATGTTTAATTGCCTGTTTAGAAATAATCAAAACGTCTTTAATATCTCTTCCTAATTTCTTCATAGCTTTTTGTGGTTTAATCATTGTTTTTTCCTCCTTATAATTTTCTATTACTCCGTGCTAAAAAAATTCCAAGGAATACCATTCCAATCATTAGTGCAATAATTGCTGGAATCCAACCAGCTAAACCAGTTGATCCTAATTGAGTATTCATATAATTTGTATTGAGAGTATAACCCTCGCTTCTTACTATATCCCAATAACTCCAAGTTCCAACAATCTCCCACCAGGAATAAACAGAATTGATAATTGTGAATGTTGTTCCTGTTCTGGTGTAATCTGTGTCCTCTGTTAAAGTTAATTCTATTCCGTCGTTGTTCCATGTTGCTCCTGTGTTTGCTCCGTTGTCTGAACCAACAATATCATAAAGAGTTGTTCCTGAATTTTCGTTTAGTTTGTAATTGGAGATTAAATAACCTGAGGATTGTATGGTGTATGTTCCTGATTCTGTGTTATTTACATAACCTAAAGTATCATTAGCAAACCAATTATAATCATAAGTTCCCTCTGTTATTCCTGTTAGGGTTACATTATAAACATCCGCCGAGAGATTTGTTGCGGTATAATTTGTTCCATCAAATTCCAGATATACTTTATCTACTGCTGTCTCGTCGGTGATTGTTGCATTGAATTCATAAGTTAATCCTGAACTTGCTGGGTCTGTTGGTGTTTCTGTTAATGAGGTTATTGTTGGAGGTGTTGTGTCTAGTAAGGAATAAATAATATTTAAGTAAGGTCTTAAAGAGGTTGTTGTATATTCTTTTGAATAATAATGCCAGTAATTATTACTAATATCTCCAGATTCATTAAAATAATCAATCAAAAAGTTTATAGAATCATTAAAATTTAAATACTCCCTATTTACAGAATCTAAAACAGACCAATTATTCCATAAATCATCATCACCACCATTTATAGTAAAAGTTGATTCATTAGTTATATTGTAAGAAGGTATAGTATTCCAAGTAATTACTTCTTCAGACCATGTTGAATTCAAAACATTGTGAATATTCATAATTACTGAATCTCCCCCATCTAATGCATTATAATATAAATATAAATTTAAAGTAGCATTATAAATTAGAACACTTGAAGGAATCGAACTCATATTAAATTTAATAATAATCCAATTTCTACTATCTGAAATATCTCCAATCCTCAGATCATCACTATCACCTCTTACAGTATCAGGAAAACCCTCATCTAACCAAGAATCCCCAAAATTTTCTGTATCAGCATCTTGTAAAATTATTGTAGTACTATTAAACCCAAACTCTAAAATCTTTCCCATTCCAAAATCATAAGTCTTTTCTTCTTCTTGATTTAATAAATTAAATTTAATATTTTCTTCAATTACTTTATTCATTTTTTCTTTATAATCATCTATTCCTTTAGAAATCTTTTTACCATCTTTAACATCATCATAGAATTGTTGTTCCTTTTCTGAATCCTGTTCCCAGATTCTTAATGGAATATCCTGATTAAAAATCTTAATTCCTTTTGGATTTAAATTTACAGTTATAGAAGTATAATTAAAATCAACAACCTCAACTGGAAAATCTTTATCGTCCTCCAAAGTTATTATATTAAAACCTTTGTTCTTTAAACTTCTTGCTTTTTCTATTGGTTTCCATTGGTTATCCTCATAAACATTTCTAACTCCAGAGTATAATGTTTTAGTACAAACCCCACCGTCACAAATTGTATCTGTCGAAGCTGTATGTTCTATTGATTGTGCTGATACGAAACTAACACAAACCATTACCAACATTAATCCAAAAATTATTTTACCGACCTGCATCATAAATCTCCAAAGCTGTTGTTGAATTTATTGTTCCATTGTAAACTCTTATTTCATCTACATCAACATCTATAAAAGTTGTTGCATCTGTTTTACATAAAATATAATTTGTTCCTGCATTATAAAAAGGAATCAGTAACGGTGTTCCAGAAGTTCCATTAACATAAGTTGAAGTACTATTAACAATGTGTTGCCAATCTGTTGTTGAATTTTTATACCAAAAGGATATAGATAAATTATACGGAATTGTAATTAAATCATTCACCCCGTCACATTCTAACCAGGTTCTATTCTTCGCAGTTGCACTTGTCCAACTCGTTGGAGTTGAAGTTAATGTTTGTGCGGAAGAATTATCTGCTAGTATTGTTTGGTTAGAAGTTAAAGAAGAATTAGTTGAAAGTAAATTATCCCCTATCTTTGTTAAAATAACTGACCCAACACCAAGAATAAGAGTAAATGTTATTATCCCTAGAGCAATAACTATGAAAGGTTTCATTTTATTTTTTGTTTATAAACCTATTTTTATGGTCAAATTATTTCCTCCCTTTTAATAATTTTTTATATGATTGGGGATCAATTCCTTGATTGCCATAAATTTTAAGAAGTTCTTTAACTTTAAAATTCTTTAATTCTTTCAAACCAACTTTCATTTCAATTTTTCTTGTCATTTTTTCCCTCCGTTCTAACTATCTTATTTTACTAAAAAAATAAAAAAATAAAAAAAATAAATTATTGGGTTTAAACTTGCCTACCTCCACGAGTTAGGAAAACACCAAGGAACAACATACCTACACTTAGTGCAATAATTGCTGGAGTCCATCCTGTTAATCCAGAAGAACCCATCTGTCCTTCTAAATAAAACACATTTTGTGTTGCAACAGAAGGATTTGCAGTATCAGTTGTATTTCCACATAATCCTGAAGTGGTGTTATAAGTCCAAGTACCTCCTGCGGCATCATTGACCGAACATCCATCAATAGAACTTCCGAATTTAGAAAGTATAACTACTCCTACACCAATTACAATAGCGAAGGTGATTATTCCATATCCTAAGTTTGTTAAGTTATCAAACATTTTTTCTTATTGAAAAAATATTTAAACTTTTCGTCCACCACGTGTTAGGAAAACACCAAGGAACAACATACCTACACTTAATGCAATAATTGCTGGAGTCCATCCTGCTAATCCAGAAGAACCTAATTGAGTATTCAAATAAGCAACAGTTGTGTTAGCAGTACCGCCAACAGCATCACCGAATTTTTGAAGAACAACAGTTCCAACACCAATTATAATAGCGAAAGTGATTATTCCATATCCTAAGTTTGTTAAGTTATCAAACATTTTTTTTTACCTCCTTATAATTATATGTGATTTTAAATTAAACTACGTAAGTTTTAAAAAGTATATAAATTAATAGGATAATAATGGGTTTACCGAGGGTAACCTTTAGGGAATCAACTTTTTCTTTAATTTCTCGACGACAAATATTAAAAATCTTATAGGTTTGCTTTTTCTTGCCAAGTAATATAAATTATTACCAACAATATTTGTCCTAAAAACAACATTAAATATTGCCATGCTAAAAGATTTAAGAACACTAAAAACATTCCAGAAATTAAAACAATAAATGCGGAAGTTATTAATGATGCAGTAAAACCAAATGGAAGTAATGCCATAAAAATAATAAATTGCATCATAACCATTAATCCAACATAAGTATAACCTCCAGTGGTTAAATTCGGAACATTAAGTAAACCTTGAAGATCATTTACCCCCTCAAAGTAATTTGATTGTCCTGCAGTTATGTTTGATATATTAGTTGTCATTTTATGTATTCCTCTTAAATATGATTGATATAATTATAAACACTATTGAAACAATCCATAATCCCTGCAACATTGTAGCAACTTTATCAGGAAGTTGTAACCAATTTAAGACTATTGTTTGTATCCAACCACCGAATAAGAAATTGAGTATGAAAGTAAATCCTCCAATTAATACTGTCCATGAATCTTTGAACAAAAACGCCCCTAAATCTGTAATTGAAATCTTACCATCTGCAACCTTGTCTGAAGCAGATTCTTGAAACGTTTTAAAGGAACTTTCTAAATCTTCTGTTCCAAGTTCAACAGTTTTATTTCCTGAATGTAAGGTATTCATTTCTGCAATCATTGCAACACTAAATACTCCTACAAAGAGTACCATGAACATTAATCCTTGTATCCAACCAGTTAATGAGTTTCCTTTTTTATTCATTTTAAACTTTCCTTAAATAATGGATAATTATACCTCCAAGAGTTACTATTCCCATAAATATAGTCATATTAATTGTTCCAAATATTAAAGCAGGTACTAAACCAATAATTAACATTGCAATTGCTCCGACTGGTGAAAAGATTCCAATTAATCCTGCTGCAAGACTAAATATAAATCCTGCAAACAATCCAAAAGAAGAATTAACAACTTCTCTTGACGTATGGAATAAAGTTGCGAAAACTTTTATTGGTGATGCAGTTCTATATGCTTTTGCAAATAAGATTCCTGTATAGTTTCCTGAAGAGCAAATCATAGCACCTGTTGCACCTGCAGAGGTTTCATTACATATTAATATTGATTGGAAACCTGCTTCTTTATACACTTGCAAATTCATTTC
>Ga0307928_10001796_pt1 | contig 16341 bp, 23 predicted proteins | sample AceLakmetagen232_FD_201815 | JGI IMG/M metagenome (GOLD analysis project Ga0307928, IMG submission 201815) | Saline water microbial communities from Ace Lake, Antarctica - #232 | ecosystem: Environmental > Aquatic > Non-marine Saline and Alkaline > Saline | place: Antarctica: Ace Lake... | reverse complement strand
TGAATCATATAACTCAGGAACTTCAAAAGAAGAAATCATATTTATACAAAATGAAAAGAATATTAATCTTACTGCCGAAAAACTTAACGAATTAATTGAAGGAGATTTGAATAAGATTATCTTCGGGAATTGTTTAAAAGAAATCCCTAAATTAGATAATGAGTTAATTGATTGTGTAATTATAGATCCCTTTATGGGATAAATTACCAATCAAATTATAAGAATGAAAAGTTTGAAAGAGAAAAAGAAATTGATATATTAAAAAAAGAAGTTAAAGATATGAAACCAATATATGAAACAACAAATAAAGAAAGAGAAGAATTAACCAAATTCTTTACTAAGAAAATGGAAGAAACAATAAAAAAATATGAGGAAAGATTAAATTAACATCCCTGTAACTTCTTCTGCACTTTTAGAAAATTTATCATTAAATTCTGCTGTTTGATCTAAGATTTCTCCTGATGTTGATGCTCTTCTAACGGGAGTGTTAAGTTTTCGTGGCTAAAAGAAGGGTGTTAAGTGCGTGGCTTATTAAGAAATTAATTATAATTTATTGTTCTTTCTTTAACTTTCATAACTTTACTTATTTCTTGTTTATATTTTTCAATTTCATTGCTTAAATTTTCCATCTCCTTTATTATTCTTTTCTGTTCAGAAATTGATGGAACAGGAATTTTTATCTTCTTTAATTCTTTTGTTGGAACCATGTTTTTTATTCCAACGCCAATGCAATCTTTAACTAAAAGCCCTTGTATTCTTCTTGATTCTAAAATCAATTTTAAATATTTTGGAATAATTTTATTTTTATCAGCTCTAAACCTCATTAAAACTGAATTGAAAATACCTTTTTCAACATCTTTTGGAACAAAGGCAACTTTTCCCAAGGTTCCAGCACAAGTCATAAGTATGTCATCTTCTTCAATTTCAAATCTTTTCAATTTATCAAACTGTTCATCTGTTAAATAATATCTTCCAATCTCAAAGTTTTCAGAAATTACATTACCTTGTTCGTATATTTTATATTCTCCATCTTCCTTACTAACACAAATAGATTTTTTAATTGAACTTCCAAATGGTCCTCTAACTATTGAATCTGTCGCTTCTTCAAGAGAAATATATTCCTTTCCAAGATTATCTTCTTCTTTTTCTTTATAAATTGAAAATTTAAGACTATAATCTAATTGTTTATTCTTCTCTTGAATAACTTTTTCCTTTTTAGATAAATCTTTTATTTCCTTATTTATTTCTGAAATTCTATCTTCTTTTTCAGAAAGTTGTTTTTTATCTTCAATTTCTAAAAGTTGCTCTTCCAATAATTTTGTCTTGTTGTTTAATTCAGTTTTATTCTCTTCTATTTTACTTAATTCTAAAATCTCTTTATTACTCTTTTCAACATCAATAATTTCTTTAGAGTTTATATAAAAAATCTTTTTTTCTAAAATAAGTTTATTTTTATTCTTAAAATAAATTTCAATATCTGAATCTCCCCTTATTCTATCTCTTGATTTATTTAATGTAAAACCATCATTTTGTAAATCAAAAAATTCAATATCATAATCGGAAGAAGGTTTTTCTTTTTTCCAAAAGATAATATATGTCTTGGCAAAAGTATATGGTGCAAAAACCCCTTGTGGTAGCGAAATTATTTTTAATATTTTTCCTTCAGTTAATAATCTTTCTCTTACCCTTATGTAATCTCTTTTAGATGTAGTTCCAATAATTCCAGATGGAACAATAAAAATTGAATATCCCCCATCTTTAACAACATCAATAAAACCTTCAACAAAAGCGGGTTCATTTATTTTCTTACCAAAAGGCATGTTCCCAAGTGCAATATTATATTTATTTTTATTATCTTTCTTATATTCTAAAAAGTTTTCATTGAAAATATTTGTATGCCCATCTCCAGCTAAAATCATATTCATCTTAGCTATTTCAGAAGTTCTTTTACTTAACTCTACACCATAAACACTTTTTGTTTTTATTTTATTTAATAACTCTTTATCCTCACCTATCTCTTGTAAAAGTTTTTTGAAAACACTTATTAAAAAACCACCCGTCCCACAAGTCGGGTCAAGATAAGTCATAGTTTCTCCCCTTTTATCTGTTAGCCACCTATCTTTTAGTTCCTCATTTAAAGACTTTATAATAAATTTAACTATATGTCTTGGAGTAAAATATTCTCCAATTTCTGATTTTATACTTCCATAATTTATAAAATATTCAAATGCCTCTCCTTTAACATCTAAATCATAGTTATCCAAATTTAATTGCTTAATAATCTCCCATAAATCTGTCAATAGTTTATCTCCAAAATAATCATCTATTGTAAATGAAAATTTATTGTCAAAAATTTTAGAAATTGTTTTGAAAACATTTCCTATATTTGTTTCTGAAGGGGTTACTTCTAAATTTTTTAAATTATCATCTAGCTCTTTTGTAAATTTTGTTTTCCCAAATAAATCTCTATTTTCACTTATTAATTTTAAAAATAAAAATGCCATAGTTAAGTGGAGTTTCTCATCAGAACTTTTTCCATACTCTCTTAATTTATTATTTATATCATCAAAAGTTTCTTTTAGATTTCTTTGATTTTCTAAAGAAATAACTTTTTCTTCATTTAACGAAGAATTTGTTGAAAAAAAATCTTTAGTTAAATCTTCAAAGCAATCAATATAATTTATATCTTCTAAATATTCTATTTCTTTTTCTATCTTATATTTGCTAACATAAAAAGATTTTCCATCAGTTATAATTAAAATGAAATAATCTGTTAATAGATTATTCTTAGATAAAAAATTGGCATATCCTAATGCTTGTTTTTTTGCATTTGGTAAATTATTATATCTTAATTTATTCTCAATAATAAAAGAATATTTTTCTTTATCTTTAAAATTTTTTAAAATAAAATCTGGTCTTTTCTTATTATCAAAAACCACATTATAAAAATAATCTAAGTCTGGTTTTAATTTTATCTTGGTTAATTGTTCAATTATTTTAGAATCTACTTTATTTGCTTCTGTTTTAGAATTTATGATTTGTTTAACCACTTTTTTTAATCTCCTTTTTAGAATTTAATTTTTTCTTATCATTCTTAGTAAATCTTGTTTTCTCTTTTTTCCAATAAGGAGATTTACATTTAGGACATATTTCAGGAATTTCACTTATATTTCTTGGAACCCAAGCATGATGACATCTATGACATCTATGACCAACAATTAAAACACAAGCACCATACCCCTCTTTTTTCATACTTATAATACGCTTTTCCATGCTTATTAATGTTTACCTATGTTTATAAATATATGGTTAATCTAGTATATGTTAGTGGGAATAGTTAAATAATTATATATACCTAAAAGGTATACTCTAATGTCTATATCTTTATAAAGCATATATACCTAATAGGTATATGATAACACAAACAATAAAACAACAATCAGATACAAGGCAACAAAGAGCCGAGTTAATCTTAGCAAAAGGAAACCCAGAAGTCTTAGAAGATAACACTTGGCTTGTTCCATCTCAATTTTCAGATAAAAAATACTTAGTAAGTTTTTATGATACTTATTCTTGTAACTGCCCAGACTTTCAACATACTTGTAAAGGAAAAGGATTATATTGTAAGCATATCAAGACTATCTTATTATTTAATAAACTAAAACAAAAGGTAGAAACAATAGAAGAAACAGAACTATTTATTGAAAGACCACAAAAACAATTATGTCCTTATTGTTCTTGCGAAGATATGTTTAAGAGAGGAAAGAGAAAAACACAATTAGGCACTAAACAGCTTTATTGTTGTAAGTCTTGTAATAAAAGATTCGTATTAAGCCCAATTAAGAACATTAAAGGAAATGCTAAACTTGTTTGTCTTGCTATGGATTGTTATTATAGAGGTTTAAGTTATAGAGATATTAGCCACCAATTTGAACAATTTTATGATTTAAAAATATCTCATGTAACTATTAGAAATTGGGTCTTAAAATTTAGTAAGGCAATAGAAAAATATACCAAAACAATACAACCAAATATTAAAGGGGTTTGGAACGCAGACGAAACTTTAATATTAACTAAGCGAGGAAAAGATAAGAAAAGCCCAAACACTAATTATGATTATGTATGGAATGTTATGGATAATAAAACTAAGTTCTTACTTGCTTCTATTAATTCAGGTAGAAGTAGAAAATCAAAAGACGCTCAAAAAGTATTTACAGAAGCACATAAACAAAATGGAAAAATCCCATTTCAGATAATCGTAGATGGATATAAGGGGTATCAAGATGGTTGTAGAAAAGCCTTTAGAAATTGGGGAGATGAAAGAAAGGTTAAATTCACCTCAATTAAAGGGCATAGAAAAGAAGTTAATAATAATGCAATAGAAAGCCACCACTCACATCAAAAAGAATTTCATAAGGTAAGGCGAGGAGTTACAGAAGTTCAAGATTATCAAGATGGTTTTAAGGTATTTCATAATTTTATAAGAAAATCTGCAAGACAAAACTTAACTCCTGCTGATAAATGCAATATTGGATTAAATGGGAATAGGTGGGAAAACTTATTATTAAAATCAATTAAACATGAAAAAGCCACTGACTTAACAGGAGAAGAAAAAATGAAGATAAGCCACTAATACTTAACACTCCCTCTTCTAACAGGTTGTCTTCTAATCGGTGCTTGTCTTTTTTTAAATGTCATTATTTTTTCCCTCCTTACAATCTTTTTTAAATTCAATTACATTAAATTTTTTTAATATAAAAACAACTACAACAATAAATATTGCATAAATTAAAAAATGTGCAGGTGTTGTTGGAAATAAGAAATATAAATTCATTTTTTCTTCTTTCTCCTTTTCTTTTTATTAGGAATTAAATTTCTAAACATCTTGATCTCTCTTTTCTCTCCACCACTTCCTAATGTTGAAAATAAACCCTTACCTGTTTTCTGAATAAAAATATTTCCAATCTTTTCTTTCTTAGTTCTGAATCCTTTAATCTTAATTGGTTTAACTCCAGGAATATAAAAACTTCTTCCTAATGTTCTTTTAGAATATCTCTTACCTTTGAAGATTGCTTTTTGTGGTGTTGCTCCAAATCCTATTGATTTCCATTTTCCAAATCTTCGAACATAAACAGGATATCTTCCTTTTCTTTGTTTAGGTTGTTTAAATCCTTTTCCTGCAAATACTTTATTTAACTTTGGTATTCCTGGAATTATTGGTGGTATTCTAGGAGTTCTTGGTGGTCTTGTTATAGTAAAAGTAGGAGTAATAATTGGTTTAGTAGGAATGCTTGTTAATCTATTTAAAGTAATTGTTGATTCTGTTGGTCTAGTTGTAGTAATTATAGGTCTTGTTGGTATTTTTTTTGGAATAGTTGGAGTAGTAAAAAAACCTTTTGGAATAGTTGGTGTAGTTTTTATGTTTGTTAAAGTGGTAGAAGTTAAAGTTGGAGTTGTTGAAGTTGTAACAACATTACTATTTTGATTTATTAATCCTGTTGTTAAACTTCCTGTTGTTAATGTTGTAGTAGAAACAAATACTCCTGTTCCTCCTGTGCTTATTCCTGGAATAGGTATAGTTCCACTTGTTCCTCCACTTAATACTGCTTCAAAAATATTAACTGCTTGTCCTTTAATAGATGTTCTTGCAACTAAATTTCCCACCAATGTAGAACTTGAAGTTGTTTCTAATTCTCCAGAAGCAAATCCAACATTTTTTATTACTTGATTTCTTGCAAAGACTATCTGAGGATTTTGTTTAGTAAAACCCATTTGTATATTTCCACTTGGAAATTTAAATAAATCAACCAATCCTAATCTACTTACTCTTGCTTGTGCTATATTTCCTGCATTTAATGATGGAGTAAAAAATACTGGTTCTGTTGGAACAACTTTACTATCATCTAAACTTGTAAATAAATCTCTTGCAGATGTTGTTATAGTTCTTTTAGTTCCTAATAATGCTTTTTGTTCTGTTGTTGTAAATCCAAATCCTTTTCCACTTGGAATTAATTCAACATTAATAGTTTCATCAGGAGTTAATGTTGAAATTTCTGAAATTACATTTCCTTTTCCACTTGGAAATAATTTAGATATTGTTACAGATTCAGTTTTAACTGGTCTAAATTTTGTAGATAATCTTGAAAATCCTGCTTTAATAAATGGTAATGATTCAAAGGTTGCTCCTGTAAAACCTAATCCACCAACAATTCCTCCTGCGATTCTTTCTTCTGTTGGTAATGAAGTATCTAATGCTTGTTTAGTTCCTAAATATCCAAAAGTTACATCTGCAATTATTTTTACTGCTGGTGGAGAAAGAGTTAATGTTGCAGCTGTTCCTCCTGCTATTAATACACCACCAGGAGTTGTAGGTATAAATTGTGCTATTGTTCTTGAGGGTAATCCTTTACTTTGTAAAGTATCTTTAATTTCTCTATTAGTTACTAAAGGAATTTGATTATTTATTCCAACTAAATTACTTGAACCAAAACCAATAAACTTTTCACCAGTCTTTCCAAAGAAAAATTCTTTTATTCTACCTTTATTTGTTATAACATTACTTTCTCCAGTTGTTCCTGGAATAATTTCTGTTGCTGTAGAAATAGTTGATGTTATATTTATTTTTGGTTGAACAACCTTTATTGCAATAACATCTTTTTCTGATAAGTATAAATTCCTTTTTTTCTCTTTAGCTTCAGCAAAACTTCTTCTTTGATACTCTGCAACATCTTTTCCTAACTGAACATTTCTTATTGGTGTTCCTCCTGTTGAAAGTGTTGGACTTCTTGAAGTAACTATTGTTTGTTGTTGCTGTGCTTGTTGCTGTTGTTTTAAATTTGCTTGGTTCTGCCTATTTATCTCTGCTTGTTTTTGAGCTTGTATCTCTGCTTGTCTTGCATACTCTCTTTCTCTTGCACCTCTTGCAATAGTTTCAGCATTAAGTTGTGCTTGTGTTTTCCCACCAACACTTGGTCTTGCTCTTGGACCAACTATTCCTCCTTGCCTAGATATATTTTCTATGGTTGGTCTTAAATATCCTCTACCAATAATAGCTCCACTTTCTGTTTCATAAAGATTATTTGGATTATCCTTAAATAAATTATCTATTTGTGGTTGAGTAATAACTACCATTTCTTCTCCTCTTTATTTATTTCTTTTTTAATCTCATTACTCTTTTCTGTAGTTATTGGAATTTCAATGAACTCTTCTCCTATTTCTAAAATCATATTTGTTATTTGCATTTTGATTTGGTTATTTTAACTTTTAATAATTCTTTAGGAGTATAGGGTGGAACAATGATAATTCCTGCACTTGAAATCTTTAGTATGATTGATTTTCTTGGTTTCATAACATATAAAAATCAAAAGTTTATTTATAGAATAGGGAATGTTTTAATCAACAGATATTTTAAACTTCTCTGAACCTTCAATAATTAAAACACATTTAGCATTAGCAATCTTTCTTATATATTTAGATAAGTAACCATGACCTTCAAAGTGTTCTCTGGCCTTATCCTGGAGTTTTTTAAGCTCTACATCCCCTATAAAGAAATGTCTTTGGTTTTTCATAGTGTTTAGTATTAGGGTGATAAAAAGGGATGTTTTTAATTAGGTGTTTCTTCTCCATTTTCCTTATAATAATTATACTTTTTCATCATACCCCTTTTTAATCCTTTATCACATCTTCTTCTTCTTGGTTTTTTATCTCTACCTCTCTTTCCAATTAAATGTTTATTCTTACTATTCTCTAATCCTGCTTTAGTTCTTGCAGAAATCTTTTCTCTTTCTATCTTTGCAAGAGTAGACATGATGCTTAGAACAACATCTTTGAAATCTCCTATGCTACTAAAATAAGGTTCTTGATAACTCTCCCATCCAACCCCTAGATTTTCTAACTCTCTTAACTTCTGTAATGTAAATAAAGTTCCTGCTCTTGAGAATCTTGATATATCCCAGAACAAAACTAATTCAAATAATCTTTTTCTTGCATCATGAAACATCTTATCAAATTGTGGCCTTGTCTTTTCTTTTCCAGAAATAACCTCTTGATAAATGTGAACTATCTTATGATCCTTCTTCTCACAATACTCTTCTAATTGTTTCTTCTGATTACTTAACTCTTGCTTGTCTGTGCTAACTCTAATATATAATACTGCTCTCATATTAAAAACCTCTTAACAAAAATAGTTCCTACTATTATTATTATAATAATTATTAATGCTTTGTTTTTGAATCTCATCCTGCATACCCAACCTCTTTTATCTTTCTCTTCTTCTCCAGAACATCTAAATATTCTTTTACATCTTTGTTTTCTAATAACCATACAACATGTTTAGTTACAACATCTATATCTTCAAAAGTTTGTATCTGAATATCTCCTAAAATTAGATTAGTTTCTTGTCTATTGACTTGATTAAGTTCTTTTTTTGGTTGTTCTTTGTTTGTTTCCATTGTTCTTTATATGTGTGTATCTTGTGGGGCATCCTAATTTAATTTAAAAGCCATTTTTATTACATTACTATGTTAATATAGGAGTTTCCTTAGAGATTCGCCCTTTCTTAACAATATTCTTCATGATTGCAGTAACTCTCTGCTGACAAACCCCTATTTTTTCTGCAATTTCTTTCTGTGTTAGTTTATCCTTGTATAACTTAAACACTTGAAGTTCTCTTGTAGTTAGATCCCTTAGCTTAGGAGGTGAGATACCTAAGTCCTTGTCTTCCTTCTCTCGTTTCTTCACCTGTTCTAAAGACATCCTATTATATAATTCATCCATAAACTTATCTTTATCTGCCTCATACTTCTTCCAATCATCTTTATTTGGCATTCTAGTAAACATAAGGGGAACATCTCTTCCCTGCCTAGTCATTGTATGTTTATAGATTTTTGAAGTGGATGCATTACATTGTAATTTAAAAAACTTTGAAATTACAACTCCTTCTGTTTTGTTTATTGATAATGTTTCAATAAGAACATGGCACATAGATTTGATATGATTGTCTAAGGATTTCCACAATGGGAAATTTAAAAGTAAGACTAATCTTTTCTTTCTTATTGTATCAAATATTTTGGCAACCGAAACATTATCCTTTGCCATTGCTCGCCTGCTTGGAAATAAAACAGAAACTTCCTCAACAATTATCATATCTCCTTGCTTTGATTTCTTTATTGCTTCAAGAAGTTTCAACAAACTATCTGTAATAAAAGAAGTTAGATTTTCTTCTGGTCTACTTTCTTTTATTTTTTCAGTAAGTCTTTGACAACTGCTAGACTTCCCAGTTCCACTTAATCCAATAAATGCAGCATTAGTTCCTAACCCTTTGTTGAATCTTCCATTGATAAACCGAACTAAGACATCTGCTTCTGGTTTATCATCATACTCGCCTGTTCTTTTAGTCATATTAAAATCCTGCCTTCTGTTTGAAGTAGTTTTTCTCTGCTATCAAAATATTTAATTCCTGGAATAAATAATCATAAATATCCACCATTTCATCCCAATACATTTTTATTGAAGGATCATATAATCCTCTCTCTTGAATAATCTCAATTCTTGTTTGATATGTTTTTGAATTTTGTAATCCCTGTTCTCTAAAACAAATACCATTAACTTCAGGTATATATTTCTTCTTTAAAATTACAACTCTATTGTTTTGTATCACTTGAAGATTAACAGAATATTCTTCAAAGCATTTATCTTTTCTATCTTTAAATTTCTTTAATGATTCCTTTCCTCTTTTGCTTGTTGCAATCTCTGTTGTTAATAATGATTTAAGATATTCTATTGAACCAATAAACTCTTTTCTTGTATCTCCAATATATTCCTTTTTACTTGAACCATCTCGTTGAGTAGTTATATTAAAATATCCTGGTTTCATTTCTTTTCCTCTAGTTTCTTTTATTTGACTAACCGCCTCCCTAACCATTTCTGCTTGAGAGTAATCACTCTTCTTGTGATATTCTGCTTCTTGCAGGTTTTCATCATCTTCTTTGTTGTATTGTTGTGCCATTGTGATTTGTGTTTGAGTATGAACCCATTAAGTATGGGTTTAATAATAAATTATTCTTTAGGTTGCATTGGTAATAATAATTCTTCTAAAACAATTCCTCCAGTTTCTAATCTTGCAACTGAAAATAATGTTCCTTCTTTTTTAGATTTAAATAAAATAAATCCTCCTTTTTCATTTGAACCAACTAACTCTAAATCTGTTGGAGTCATATCTATTAATTCTTTCAATTCTTTTTTATCCATAGTTTTTATTTTAACCTCCTTTCATTAAATTTTTTAGTGCTTAATCTTTTTGCATATTGGTTCTGAATTGTTGATTTGAATAATTTTTTACTATATTTTTTCCCACAATTCTTTCCTGAATTTAATCTTGCTTTTTTGAATGTCATTGTGAAAAATCCTCTTTTAGTGTAGTTAGTGTAGTTTCTTTTATCTCCTTTAATTTCTTAAAACATTCTTTACATAATCCATATGAGTTTAATTTTTCAACAATCTTCAAACATTCTGGACATCTTTTTCTTGGTGTTAGTTTTTTCATTTTAATCTTTAATATTCTTTAATTTAGCTTTTCCTTGCATCATTGCATCATCATAATCATAATCATCAAACAAAATATCTGCAACTTCATCAGAAATATTTTTTGGTTTCATAGAAACAAATTTACCATCTTTTCCAATAAATCCATGTTTTGAAGGTTTTTTGGTAGATAGTTTCTTTGGAGAAATAGCACAGGTTTTTCCAACTACTTTATCTACACTATCTACCTTCCCTTGTAAAATAGGTGTTGTAGGTAGATAGTCATCATCCTTTATTTCTAAAATTTCTAAAATTGGCCTCAAAAACCTTTTTGCTTTTAATAATGCCCTAAACTCATCAAAATTCACAGAATATTGTTTTACTCCCTTAACTTCCCTTTTTTTGAATATTGGATTCCTTGATAATGCTCTTCCAACAATTATACTTATTCCTCTTTTCTTTTTTTTATATTCTTCTTCTTCATATATTTCTTTTCCAACAGGTTCAGCTATTTCCTTTAAACAAAAATACTCTGTGGTAGATAGTGTAGATAGTGTAGATAAAGTAGTATTAGTAGGTAGTGTAGATAGTAGTTTATAGATTTGTTTATATGCTAAAAATACCCAATCTGTTTCAAAATCTATTTCAACCCTTTGATCTATTTCTTCAACCCAAAATTCCTCTATTTTATCATACAACTCTTTTGAAATCAATTTTGCAATAGTTAATTCTGGCTTAATAATAGAAAATAATCTTCCCCTAATCTTATCCGATTTTAAATTTTTATACTCTTCCTTAACAATATTTGGATATTTTAATCCACAAATATATAATTTATCTCTCAATTCCTTGTATATTTTATCTTCAAAGTTTGGTTCCGAATCATATTCTTTTTTTGCAATCTTTGGAATTCTGATTGTGATACACCTATCAATAGAAATAAAATCTAATCCCTCTGTATTATTTATTGTTGTAGTGTTAAACAAATCATTGACCTCTGGTTTTCTTTTTCCCTCACTCATTTTTCCTGCCTTAAAGCCCCTCATGAATCCAACCTTAATTTGCCTCTCTGTTGCTTTCTTTTTTTCATCATCTAAAGTTTCATAATCATCAATATGTGTTTCTCCTCTTGTGCTTTCAATAATTGCCTTTAGATAAGGTAATGTCCAATCCCCTAATGATACCGAATTAAAACCTGTGTTATGTAATAGTTGTGTTAATCTTGATTTAGCACTTCCCATTTCTGCCCATGAAAATAACCTTGCTCTAACTTTCCATACAGGCATAAAGAATCCTGCAATTCTATAACAAGCCAATAAAGAATATTTTATTTTATTTTCAAAATAAATATATTTCTTAAATAATTCAACCAACTCATCATGCAATCCTTGCAGAGTTATATCATCTGTATTCTTATACACCCATTTTGTTATTGCTTCTTTTGTTAGAATATTATCTAAACTTTCATCAAAAAATTCATCTTTATATTTTAAATCAAACCTAAATTTAATTTGATTTTCTCCTGCCCAACCATCTTTTGTTTTATATGAAGTATTAATATAAATTTTTTTATCAGAAGTAACAACTGCAGAATAAGGTTTTCCTTCCCTAAATAATTTTGTTCCAAAATAAAAAACACCATCATGAAATCCACACCCCAGACTTTCATATTTTAATCTATTTTCTTTAAGGAATGATTTGGCCATATCTGGATTTTCTTCTTTTTGTGTTTCAATATATCCTGCTGCTTTATTATAAGTTAATTCTTTATATTGTGGTGGTGCAGAACTCCATTTAGAAAAAGCATCCATTTCTCTGAACACTTCTTCTTTATTTTTTCCTTGCCCAATTAACTTAATAACTTCCCTATATTCTTTTGCACTTCTTGTTGGGTCTTTCTCTGTAGATTGTGTGGTTGAAGTAGTTCCTAATTCTGCTCTTAGGTATGGTTTTATAATCTTCATCAATTCTTTTTCATTAAATTTCTTTATAGGAATATCCTTAACAACAGTATAATCTCCTTTATGTCCTTTCTTATCATCTATTGCATAACATCCAGGTCCAACAACATAATAGTTACTTGCCCTGTATTCTCCCTTATCTTCTGTAAAAACTCTGTTAGTTTCATAATCACAATCAATATAAAAATGATATGTTCCCCCACAGGTTTGAACTGCAAAGGTATCTATTACTTTAATTAATTCTTCTGCTAATATTTTATCATCAATATCAATTATTCTTAAATTCCCATTCCCACCAATCACACCATAATTCCCTTTATGTTTTTGTAGAACCTCATCATCATATTTATGTTTATTTGGATCTGTTTCTTTTTTCCATTTTAAACTTGGTAGTGGTTCTTTTCTATCTTTCTTTAATCTCAAGAATCTATATTCCTTTTTTTGTAATTGTTTTGGTATTTCCATTTTAAATATTAAGGCATCACCCCAGATTTCTCTGGGGATTTAGCTCTTTAGTTATTAGAAATTGCAACCATTGCTGCAACTTCATCATCTACTTTTAGGTGTATTCCCTTAACACCTCCACAGCCCCTGTTCATCATTCTAATTGTATCTTCATTGATTTTCAGAATCTGTCCTTTCTTGGTTACTATTATTATCATTTGTTTCCTCCTGATTATTTAATTCACTAGCAGGAATCAATTCTGGAACTTGTTCAAATAATAATGTTAATTTTACTGGATCAATATTCCAACCATTTGCAATTTGATATATTAGTTTTGCAGTTTTTGGTAAACAATAGCCAATTAGAATTTGCCTTACTCTATTTTCAGAAATACCTGCTGCAACTCCTGCATCTCTGTAAGATTTGAACCTTAACTTCAAGTAGCTCTTTAATTCAATTAAGGTGATACAATCATTGATTAGGTATTTGTTAGTATGCTCCTTTTGGGCTTCGCTATTGGTTAAGTCATTAAAATCCATTTTATACAGTATTCTCCTTAGAAATTGTTATAGAAAAGTCTGGAATCTTATCTAAGATTTGATCCATGATTTGAAAGTATTTATCAATCCTCTCTTCCTGGTTTGGTAGTTGTTCAATCTGTTGTATTTGTTGTTGTATCATCATCTTTTTCTTTAATCTCATTTAATAAAATCATTCTTGAAAATGTTGATAAACATAATCCTAAATCTTTAGCTAATTCTTTAAGTTGATTTTTTTTATCTTCATCAATTTTAATATTTATTATATGTGTAGTCATTTTTGATACTAAAGTATAGTTCCTTTTCTTTATAAAGGTTACCCTTTCTGTTTCAAAAGTATCTACAATATTCTTCTTTTTGTTACAATAGTATATAAAGGCAGTGTTGTTATACTTTAATTACAATACTTTTGATACAAAAGTAATCACAACATTTATATACTTTTGTTCATAACTAAACATATGGAATTAATAATTTCAAAACCCTATAATCCAGAAATATTAAGTTTCTGTGATGGAGAGAAAAACATAAAACAAATCACAGAGAAAATTCCATTAAATTATAAGTCTGTTTTTTTAAGAATAAAGGAATTAGAAAAAGAAGGAATTGTAGAAATTAAAAAAAATAAGGTTTCAATAAAAAAAGAATTAAAGGATCATATTAATACAAGAATAAGTTTCTTTAAATCTAATGAAGAGAAGATAAAGGAAAAGCAAAAATTATCAATAACCTTCCTAAAAGAAATATCTAAAAAAAGATTTTATGATAATTTAGAACTAAGAGATTTTGTTAAGAAATTAAAAGGAGATGATGATGTTGATTTGGCTAGTTTAATGTTTGAGATGGTGGATGTGGGATTAATAAAAGATAAATTAGAAATTACTAAAAAAGGAAAAAGATTCTTAAAAGAAAATGAAACTAAAATATAAGACATGGATCATAATAATCTTAATACTAATTGCAGGAATGATATTTATTCCTGATAAAACTTATGGCCTGTTTAGTGGTTGGAGATGGGATTTTTAAGATGAATAATTTTTCAGAAGAATTTAATAAACTAATTAATAATATCCCAAAGTTTACAGAAGAAAAGAAAAAACAACATTTTGAAGAATGTATAAGATTGGTTGGATATAGTGAGGATGGAGAGATTGTTGTTGTTCACCTTTGGGAAAGGGATTATATTTTTGATAGGAAGAGTTATGTTATGTTTGAAGAGCTTTGGAATAAAGGAATATTAAAACAAAATAAAGATGGTTATCTATGCATTAAAGATAAGGATTATAATGATGAAGTGAATGTTCATAGGTGGTTGAAAAGAAAAGAGGTTGAAGAATTAGCAATAAAATTAAAATGTGATGAAGGAGATATACATGTTCATCATAAGAATATTAAAAATCCATATAATAAACAAGACAATAGATTTGAGAATTTAGAGGTATTACATAAAGATTACCATGCACAAAGACATGGTTTTCTTACATGGGAAGAATTTCAAGAATGGAGAAAAAATAATATAAAAAAGTAACTTCTTGAGCAACAAATCGTTCAATCCCTCTGCAGGCTTCAATGTTTTGTTGTAAAACAATAAGTCTTATATAGTAAATATTTCTATATCTTTTATGAAAGAATTAAAAGATTTTTATGAATTACAAACTTGTTCAGAAGCAAGATTAAATAAAATAAAAAACATCATAAAGAAATCTAAAAAGATAATTAGAAAAGATTTAACCAAACTAACCATAACAGATATAACCAAATTTCTAAAACATATTAACAATTCAGATTATAGACAATGGACTAAGAATGATTATAAAAAAATATTCAAATCTTTTATTAAATGGTATTACAAAAAGGATTATCTTGAATGGAATGAGAATAAAAACTTTAGAGATGGTTTTAAAGGTGTATGTAAGAACAAGGCATTTAATAAAGAGAAAATAAACAAGAACACTTTAATCACTCCAAAAGAATTAGAGAAGCTTCTAAGAACTGCAAATAATCTAAAATGGAAAGCCCTACTAACCCTACTATATGAATCTGCTTTAAGGCCTTGTGAATTAGTTAATCTAAGGTGGAAAGACTTAAACTTTAGAGATTCTGAAAGCTTATGTAGTATAACAACATTAAGCCCTAAAACAAAAGAACAAAGAACTATCCCTGTAAAGGATTGTATTGTTCATTTAAAGAGGTGGAGAGAAGAATATTCTTATCCAGATATAACAAATAATGATTATGTTTTTCCTGCACAACATATAAGAGAGAAACATTTATCAGAAGCAGGTATTGGTGTTATGATGAAAAGGCTTTGTAAGAAAGCAAATATAAGACCTTTATTTCCTTATATGTTTAGACATTCTAGGATCTATTTTATTCAGAAAAGATTAGGTGCAAGGATTGCTTCAAAATATGCAGGCCATAGTTTAGAAACTTCTGAAATATATAATCACTTAGATTCTGATGATGTAGAAGAAGCTATGCTTGAAAAGGTATATGTTACAGAAGAAGTAAGTGAAGAACAAAAAGATAAATATGAGAAAAGAATAGAAACCATAGAAAAATCAAATTTAATAATTATGGAAGCTATGGTTAAAGCTTCTGAAACAGGAAATACAAAAAAACTAAGAAAAATAATGTCTTTAATGAAACCCTAAAATAACATATTTGCAACTTCACTTCCTGCTTCTTCAAGTATTTGTGCTTGTCTTTCACCCTGTTCTAAAAATTCCAACCTTGATGCTCTTCTAACAGGTTGTCTTCTAATGATTGATAGACAACATTATATTTTAATTGATGGACACCATAGGATTGAAGCATTAAAGAGATTAAAGAGAAGGAAGATTGAAGCAGATATTTTAGATATTACTGATAAAGA
>Ga0307928_10001795_pt1 | contig 16344 bp, 19 predicted proteins | sample AceLakmetagen232_FD_201815 | JGI IMG/M metagenome (GOLD analysis project Ga0307928, IMG submission 201815) | Saline water microbial communities from Ace Lake, Antarctica - #232 | ecosystem: Environmental > Aquatic > Non-marine Saline and Alkaline > Saline | place: Antarctica: Ace Lake... | reverse complement strand
ATCGCTTACAGACAAAGCACTAGACCTTGGTGTCAAACTTGAAGATGACGCGTAAACTTATATGCATTCAAATCTAAGAGTAGAGATAGAAAGACGAAGAGAGTGGACATCAACAAATTTATGTTCTACACTCCGTGACCGTCTAGAAAGAAAAAGAAAAAAAAGAGGTAAATATGGCGAAAACTATTCGAATCAAAACAGGAACGACTTTCAAAGGAGCTGGATTTAATGGTAAGAAAGTCAAACTTTCTAAAGATCCCACCTTGTTACCCAAGAGGAAGATCACACCTGAAAATGCTGGCGGAGTAACTATTATTCCCGCATAAGCTAAAAAAGTGATCATGACTTTAACTGAGGACGGATAATATTAGTGAGGGTGTTGAGCAATCAACACAAGTGGTACATAAAACCTCCTCCCTTCCGCACTTCCTTTCTCCTCTTTCGGGACAGACTGTTCTGGTCTGTCCCGAATTTTATTTATCCCTCTTTATTATATTAACCTTAGCTGTTAATATTTGTAGATTTTTATAATTAAAACATAATTTTTGATGATAGCTACACGTTAGATTAAATTTTGCACAAGGCACTTTATGATCTATATGATACATATTACCATTGTATCTATTTATATTAAAGTTAATATATCCATTTTCAATAGCTGTTTTTTGTAAATATATTTTAAGAGTATTTAAATCGCATCCTACTAGTCTCATAGTTGAATTTGATTTTTTACTATTTTTTATTGCAGACCTGATTCTTGATCTTAGCTTTGTTCTTAGTTTAACGTCAGGTTTTTTATTATATTTTTTATATGACTGTTTTATTTTTTCTTTATTTTTAGTTTTATATCTAGTTCTATAAGTTGATAACTCTTTTTCGTGTTTAAGTTTCCATTCCTTGTGGTATAATTTGTTCTCTGCCCAATACTTCTTACATCGCTTACACTCATATGCTAATCCGTCTTTGGTTGATTTATTCTTATAAAACTCTATTATATCTTTTTCTTGTTTGCATTTACAGCAAGTTTTTGTTTTCATTCTTTTACCTCAAATACTGGAAATATCCAGTCTTCATTTATTTCTTCACACCAAATAGAATCCCAATAGAATTCTGTTCCACACTTAGGACACTTTCCACTGTCCCATACTTTAGCATCGAATTCGTGCTCACATTTTATACAATCTATTTCCCACATAAAATCCTCCTTTATCATAGTATAGTAAATTACAAATGTACTCTCTTAAAGAAAATAGATAAACACAGCCCTATACTAGTTCTATGAGAGATAAGTGTTATATTTGTGCCAGACCTGGCAAAAAAGGACTGTGTAAGTATCATTCGAGTATATACATGTGGGATTCCTCTATTCAGGGCTTCAGACTAAAGAAAAGATTAGCTGGATCCAGATATACTCAGATGAATTTTCATAAACACGAAATAAGACTTACTAAAATCCTTGAGAGTTACTATGGTTCACCTAAAGTAGTGACTTCTTTTCATCCTAAGTGGGCACTGACTGATAAAGATGTTTTATTTGAATATGATATCTATATTAAGTCTCTCAATTTATTAATAGAATATAACGGTATACAACATTATAAGTACACTCCTTTTTTTCATCACGAACGTAAGAAATTTTTAGTTCAAAAAGACCATGATAAAAAGAAGAAACAACTTGCCAAAGAAAATAAATATAAGCTGATGATATTTAGATATGATGAGCCTGTATTCGCTGACTACGTCTTAACTAAGATTAAGAATAACTTAGATTCTAACTAAGGAGATATACATGGAATCAACTATAATTACAGGAGTGACAGCCAGTGGACTGCTTAGAGCATCACCTGGACTCGCTTATGAAATTAGAGGAATCAAATATGATATGCCTAATGCTGATTTATCTACTGCTTCAGGAGCAATAACTCTTAGTGGTTCATTATCAGGAGCTACTACTCTTCATAATAGTACGGATATTAAAATGAGGTTTCTACCAAATGAAGATGTCTATATTACAACAGCTGGATTCGAAGCAGATCATTCTGTAATCGTTAATTGGCTACAAGCTGGAGATATGACAAGCTATATGCAAACTGATCGCACTCGACAGGATCGCGGTGAAGTTATGTATGCTCCTAATTTCTGGCGATATAGATAAGGAGCTTCGCATATGTGGACATGGCTAGCTACATTACCTATATGGGTCCAGTTTGCGTTACCTCTTTCTTTAATGTTAGCAGTGGTTATTATTTCTATATTTGGTAAGTCAACTATTAAATGGGGAAAGAATACATTTGGCTTTGGTGGAAATAAATCTGGAAGATCCTGCACTGATTGTATCTTACTTATTTTAAGTAAGAAGGCATCTCATAGTTCTGAGGTTGAACAAAAACAATCAAGTATTCTACGAGATCAAATGAACTTCGTAGAGCAAAAAATGCAAGAGATGACCTTTACACTTATTGATTCATATAATAATCAACAACATGAAGTTCCTGATGACGAACCTATTAGGAATAATAAAGAGATTACATTATATGCTGAAGCATTAAAAAATGCTCTTACTACTGTTAAAGATGAAGTTAGAAGATCATTTAAAGAAAATGGTTTTCATGAACTTGATGGTCATGAATTTAGAACTTACATAAAAGATAAAACTACTAATGTAATATCTATTGGTAAGAACTATTTCATTAATCGATATCCTCACCAGGGTATGCTAGTTACTTTAACTGAACGCTTCAAGAGACTAAATGAGTCGAAGATTGAAGATATGGTTGAAGAAGTATTTATTAGAGCAAAAGAAGTAAGAAATGACGTAGATGCTGAGATTAAACAACTAAATGAAAATTTTGCTAACGAGATGGATAAATTTACTGGAGAAAAGTAATGCCTAAGTTTAGTGAAAAGTCTCTATCAAAGTTAAAGACATGTAATGAACAGATACAAATACTAATGTTACATGTTGTTACACATTATGATTGCACTATAGTAGATGGTCATCGGAATAAAGAAACGCAAGATAGTTATTTTGCGGATAAGAAGTCTAAAGTGAAATGGCCTAATTCTAAGCATAATTCTACTCCTTCATTGGCAGTAGACGTCGCCCCTTATATAGCAGATAAAATTTCCTGGGATACTAAACAGTGCTATAATTTTGCTGGCTTTGTAATGGGATGTGCTAGTATGATGGGTATGAATTTAAGATGGGGCGGGGATTGGGACCAAGACGAAGATATATACGACCAGACATTTAACGATCTGGTCCATTTTGAACTATTAATTTAGAACAAATTTTAAGTAGTGGATTTTTTGTTATTATTCCTACTAGTTCAGCTTCTATTCCTAGTTCAGCGCAGGTTATAGCTGGAACTGATTCTGATGGCACTGCTATTCCTGCGGGTCTTTATGGAAGCACTACTTTAGTGGCTAATACAACAGCTAAAGTTTCTGTTACTAATCTACAATATTCTACTAACTATACAATTTATGTAGTAGGAGAAGATGATGGACAAAATGCAACGTCTACAGCTGTTTATACTGGAACATTCAGAGCGGCAGTACCAGCACCTGGAATTGCTGGACATTATAGTCTTAAGAATATACAGAAGCGAAGAAAAAATATGTGGGGAAAATAATTAAAACTTGAGGAGGTTTTATGTCTACTATGAATTTAAGAAATACCTCTGAGAAACAAGATCTTGCAATATTAGAGCATGATAATCCAGAATTATCTGCTCTATTGCAGATCTATCCAGAGGAAGCGTCTAAGCAATTATTAAATAATAAAAGTAAATTAAAAAAGATAGCAGCTTGTCTTACTAATGTAACTACAACTACATCTATTAACTCCATGGTTATGAAGTGTTCACCGTCGTGTGTATTTCGTGACGTATGTGTTCTTGTCAAAAATGAGCTTGCTCCATTTGGGTACTCATGTCCTATTGAGAAGAAGATTATAATGGAGATGGAATCTGATATTGTAACAGCACTAGATATAGATAGGAATAATCCAATTGAGATGGAAATGCTTTGGGACCTAGTTGAAATGAAAATTCTAGATATGAGAGCATCTGGTGCACTTAAAAATGGAAGATTAGTGCAGATCGTAGAACAAAAAGTTGGAGCGTCGACTGTTAGTAGGGAAGAAATTTCTCCTACATTAGAAATGAAACTAGAGCTTAAGAAACTTAAGCATGCTATTATAGATTCGTTCGTTGGTACACGTAGAGCTAAGAAACGTTACGGTATGACTAGCGACGCAGGAACTCTAGAATCTATGTTAATGGAAGCAGCAAGAAAAGTGAATAGCTAATGGCCAACATGACGCCAGAACAAATATTTCAGAGTAAATCTTTTCAATTTGGGCTAAAGAATATTCCTAATTTTGCAAAGGATATTGAACTGGCTGCACAAATGGGAACTCCTTTATCATATGACACAATCGTAGATATTCGTAAAAAAGTTATACAAGATAAATGGAGATTAAGAAAAGAAAGATATGTACCATACTTAGCAGCTACTGATGTCAAAAAACAAATAGAAGGACCACATAGACAACAGCCTAAAGAACAAAATGCTTATCAACGTCATTTGTACGTAGAGCAGACATCTAAGACTGAAGTAAAGCAAAAGCCTAAGCCAAGGATTGATCAAAAAGCAATAAGAGAAACTGCTAAGAAAGCTTCTGATAAGGCGGCCTATAAAGTAAATGACATAGCTACTAAAGCTAGCAATACTACTCGTAAGATAATGACCAATGCTAGTGCTGGCAAGATCATGGCTAATGTTTGGCAAAATAAAACTAAGTGGGCAAGACGCGGAGCTCTTGGCTTCGGAACTTTACTAGCTTTTAATATGATAGGAAAAGCAGTTAGAGGATATTCCCCTGAGCCTGCCATTCCAAGAGAATATGAACGTAAGTATGATATAATGAAAGAAACTTTAACAGACTTTGGTTCTCCTCTTAAACTACATAAAACAACATCTATGGTTCTAAAGTCACAGAAATCTACAGTTAGAAAAGCCACTCATACTACCTGTCGATCAGTAATAGAAAGTAACATTTCTCTATTCAGCCACAGTAAGGCAATAGGACACACAAGGTACTAATATGGCAGGGAAGAAACGTTATATTCCAAAAAGAAATCAAGCATTTAATCAGCCTGTCCACGGTCGTCAAGTTAATAAGAATGTGCCCTTTGCTGGCCGCCAACCATTAACTAGCACGACTATGAATACTAGTTCTTATCAATTTGATGATTGGATGGCACAAAAGAAAGGTCCGAGCCCATATCCTTCTACTCCAGATCCGTATGCTGCTCCAAAAAAGGGCTCGCTACCTGGTGGCCAACAAGCAGGCGACAGAGGTAAAAGATATAGATCACCGTTTAACCAACTAAAAAAACAAGTTAACAGAGAATGGAATTCGACTACTAAAAAAGCTAGAGCAACTAAAGCTACTGGGCGAGGTGCTGTTGGACTTACTAAATTCTTTGGAAGAATGGGTAGCGGTGCAGCAAAGATAGGAGCAGGCGTATATAGATCAACCCCCCGCCCTGTTAAGTTCGGCGCAGCGGCAGTAGGAGCAGTAGCTATGCTTGGGGTATCTATGCTAAAGGGCGGAATGAATGAATCAAATGATATTGTCTATGAAAGATATATGCAGGATGCTGCAATATCTAAGAACATGTTAAACAATACACGACTAGGTCTCGCCGCTGGTACAAGTAGAATGCAAAACTATGGGTCTACTATGGGCCTATCTAATGCTATGAGCAGAACAAGGCATGGGAGATAATTATGGCATATGATCCATATCAAAATGAAACCTCAGCAAGTGTCGGTAGCCTAGCTAAAGATTATGCTACAGCGGGATTTAAACCAGCGACATATGTCGGGATGTATGCCTTCCCTGGTATGTGGAGTCCATCTAAAGGAATATATGTTCCTGGAATAGGTAGACGTCTGTCCAGAGGTGGTATTCAAAGTGCCTTTACAAGAGTAAGTCGTATCTATAAAGCTAGAGGACCACTTAAAGGGACAGCATCAATTTTAGGCGGCCTTTTTAAAAAGGGCGCATCTTTTGGTTATGGTAAGTCTGGTGGAGGTGGTTTTCTTGGTGGTAAAAGTATGGAACTTGGAATGCTAGCACAAGATTTCTACGATGATATAGTTAAGCAGTCTATAGCTCGTTCAGTTAAATATGGAGTCGAGCCCGCAGCAGCTAAAGCAGTGGCAACCTCTACTGCTGATCAATTATTAAAAAGTGTTTCTAATAGTAAAGTTGCTGCTAAGGCTACTAATTTTAAAGTTGGATCTAAATTTTCAAAGCTTATAGGTTCAGGCAGAGGACTTAATGCACTTAGAATTGGTACTAAGTGGGCTAAATTTGGTCTAGGAGCTACAAAGATTGCAACAGGTATAGGAGCAGTGATGTTCGCGGCAGATATGATTAAAATGGTTGGAGAACCATTAGGAAGATTAGCAGTTAGGTCACTTGATAATACTCTAGCTGACTATCAAGAAAGATTTATGCCCGAAACAGGTGGGCAGCTAGAACTAGGATATTTAAGTCGAGGAGCAGCCACTGAGCGTCAGAGGGCTGTTCAAGCTATATCAAAGTCATATATTAACGGACGATCCGCAATGGGTAACGAAGCTCAATATATGCATCAATAACTTTTGGGAGGAAGTTTTATGGAAATGAATAAAGAGGTCATTGAGACCTTTACTAATCCTACAAGATGGTGTGAATCATACTTAAGGGACCCACGGGATAGAGAACATCCCCTATTACTTAGATCTTATCAAGCTGAAATTACAGATAATTCAAGAGAACAACAAAATATTATCCTACGATGGGGACGTCGTATGGGTAAGTCTGTCGTTATGTGTGCAGACTGTCTATGGTGGGCATCAGCTTGGCCATTAGTGCAAATGATAGAGACTGGTAGTAAGAAGAAGAAACCATTTACTATTTTAGTATTTGCTCCTTATGAATCTCAGGTCAAAGAACTCTGGAATACATTCACACAGTTAATTGGGGACTCTCCTCTTCTAAAAGATCAAGTTAAGAAGATTAGAACATCTGATGTTCATACTATTGAGTTCGAAGGACAGGGAGATAATCCTGGCAGTTGCATCAAAGGATATACAATTGGTATCTCCTCATCTAACCAAGGTACTTCCCTTCGAGGACTATCTGGAGATATGATATTTATAGATGAGATGGACTTTATTCCTACAGATATTATAGAGCAAGTTATCCTACCTATCACTACTACTCACCCTGATGTAAAGAGACGCATATGTTCTACGCCGAGTGGAAAGCGTGAGCTATATTTCAAGTGGTGCACAGAGGCTGAGCATCTTGGATGGATGGCACTTCACTATCCCTCGTGGCATAAAGATAATGACAACTGGTTATCTCAAGAGAAAGCTAAGGAACAAGGGCGTAGAATACAAGATAGCACTGAGTTCCAAGTTAAACAGGTTACTACATCTGAAGCTTATACTCGAGAGTATGGCGCTGAGTTTGGTGAAGAATTTGGTGGAGTATACAAGCATCATTTAATTAATAGTTCAACAGTTCAGTACGGCAGAAACATAGATCAAAGTGACCCAAATATGTTTGATCCTGGATTTAATCAAAAGGAAGGACATAAATATATCATAGGTGTCGACTGGAATAGTTATGTTAATGGTGGTCAGATAGTTATGGTAGAATATTGTTCTACTCCTACTTTTGAAACATACTTTGATGACGAAAAGAAACAAGATATAGTTATTGACTTCACTGGTAAATATAGAATATTTTATAGACGAGGAATCAAATCTAAAGAATCTACACAACGACTAACTAGACAGGAAATCATTAGGTTAATGAGTCATTACCAAGTTGATTATTTATATGTAGATTATGGTGCTGGTGATACTAATATAGAAGAACTAAGTATTTATGGCAGAGAACATCCTGAACTAGGATTAAACAAGAAGCTTAGAGTAATTGACTCTGGAGCAACTGTTGATCACTACGATCATATACTTCAAAAGAAAGTTAAGAAAAGAAACAAATCATTAATGGTTAACTTTTCTGTAATCTCTTTAGAAGAAGGAATGTTTATTCTTCCAAAAGAAGAAGATTCTAATACAAGACTTCTAGGTCAAATGCGCTCATATAGAGTTAAACATGTTACTACAAGAGGTGAGTTTGCATATGAAGGCGAGGATCATATACTCGATGCGTTTAATCTTGCAATATATGGCTTCCAACAAAATTATGGTTCGCTTTTAACATCTAAAATAAACTATTCTATTAATGTACTAGCTGATCCCCGCATGGGTAACTATCCACAGAGAGCAACGCAAGTGGAAAGTCCAATACAACTTAAAAATGGGGTTAGTACATATAATATGCCTATCTATGATCCAGATAAAAGATCATCGTATCAAATACCTAAAAGAATAGGTGTTCCTAGACTAGGCACAAGAAGTAGAGGATTTTAATGGCAATTGAAAAAAGTAAGTACGACATAGAGCAGTTTATTAATAAAGAAATCCCTGCAGAGATTCTTGAACAACTTAAGATAGCGGGCAGAATAGAACACGTTCTATCTCCTACGCAGACCTCATCTACTTCTACATCTGCTCAAGATCCAGATATTCCATTTGCCGTTGATCCAGAAAAAGAGCTAGATGAGATAATTGCTAATACTAATGATCTAGAACTCTTAGTTGAACAGCTAGAAGATCTAGAAGATGAACATTTAAAAGATATGATCATAGCGCCTACTAATGACACTATTGCTAATGCTGCTAAACAAATGGGCAGTGAAGATGGAACTATTACACAACAGGTACTAGAAAATGCACTAGCTACTATTGATTATTGGCCGATGATGAGTCTCGGTCGAGATCCAATAGGAGATGCACTAACAGGTAATGGTAAAATTAGTGGAGATTGGGTAGAATGTAATCAGATTACACAAGCATTAGCAGACCAACTTACAAATCCAAAACTAACAGATCCACAAGCAGAGGACGCTATTCAAGAAAGTTCATCGGAAATAGCGGATGATCATGAAAAGCGTATGATTGAAATGATCCTAGAGATCTTACTTCAACTTTGGTGGAACATGCTTTGGCCTAAGTTTGTAGTAGATATGACCATTATTAATCCTCTTAAAATGGCTATAGCAAATCCTGTTGATACAGTTATATTATTCTTTACTTCATTTGGTAAAGGTAAAAGAAACGGTATTAGTTATTCAAAAAAGAGAAGATTTAAAAAACCTAATTCTACTCAATTAGCAGCAAAAGGCCCTCTCAACGGAGCGCTTTATCATTTAAGACTTCTTCTATTGTGTAAGATACCACCTAAGATGTATGTTCGTTACGATCCAATAGTAGAAATAGACTGTAAAGGAATTGAAGATAAATGTCCTCCTCCTAAAGAACCTCGTGAAATAGAGCTAGATGGCAGTGATGGAGTGGCTCAGCTTGGTGGAGAAGAAGGAATGTTAGCAGAAGCTATAGATGGATTATGTTTTACTTCTAATGATCTAATTGGTGACGCTAGTACTACTATGCCTACGGGATTTGGAGCTTCTCCTGTTTGTGCTAAAGCAGCAGTTACTGTAGTTAACGCTGTAATTAGTGACGCTCTTACTCCTCCTGATGGGGAATACAAACCTGGTGGCGCTGGTTCTACAAAGGATATTATATTTAATACAGTAGAATAAAGGATACTATATGTACATTAAATCAAATGGTTATGTTTCTGGGGCACTTTTATTACTTCCCCATATTAGAAAACTTAGAGAGCATGTTGAATTTGAAAAATTTCAATGTAGAGTTCTTAGAGATGATGAAACAACAAGAAAATTTAAAACTAAAACCCAACAATTAAAAGATAGGTTATATGCTTTTCGTTTTAATAATGAAGAAGCAGAGAAGATAACAGCGGCAGGAAAGAAATCAAATGGCGGACAGTAGAAGCTCTCGTTCAAAAAAAGAAAGAGAAGCGTTTTCTAATGGAGTAGGTAACGTACTAGATAAAATAGAAAATCCTAGTATTGGTAATCTATTAGCCACTCCTGGCAGAGCCTTATCTGATAGAATGGCTCTTATAAGATCAACGCAATATAAAGTAGATAAGCCTATTCTTAAGGCCTTCGCTCTTGATATGCTTGGTGTTCTTTCATCTTGGTTAAATGACCCTGAAGTATTATGTTGTTTAATACATGGTATCTTCGCTGCTTATATAGGTTCAGAGGATCAAAAGAACCTAGATAGAATTAACGAAGGATATAAATTAGCTGATACTGGCTTTGGTAAATTTCTAGATAGTATGATTGTATTCGTAGATTTTGTCATAGTGATGCTCACACAAGATATTAAAAAACTAGCTATAATGATACCAGATATCATTAAAGAGGTTTTTGGTATGATAATGGGTGTAGTATTGCTTATCTTACAAGAAACATTATATGCATTCAGAGACTCACAAATTAAAGTTATTTTTGATTGGATGGATGAATGGGATACTAATCAAACTTGGGCTAAATGTCTTCCATTAAAGGATATGATTAATATTCTTAAAAAGTATGTGCATGACTACGGGATGCTAGCCAAGTTACTCAATAAAATAAACGCGTTTGCTTCAGGCCTATCTAGCGCATGGAAAGCTAAGCAAAAAGCTACGGAACAAGTTAAAGATCTGGAGTTTTTATACTGGCTAAGAGACCTTTTAATAAAATTAAAGAAAGCTTCTCTTAATTTTGATCTCTGTGTTGACTATGAATTTGTAGCAGCAGCAGTCGATCCTCTTGCTGAGGACGACCCAAATACGGTATATAATAGAGAAAAAGGATCATTATCTAATCTAGATGACCCTAAATATGATAACGCAGGGGATCCTAATGAACAACAGGGCTATACTATTGGTGACAACGGCGATGTAATAGTAGACGCAGATAAAAAAACTAAAGGAAACTATCTCCCACAAATATCAAATAGCTTTATTAGAGAATTTGTCCACTCAAATTATAGTATTCCATATGAGGTCATAGACAATACTATTACTAGAGGATTAGCAGGAGACCATATTCAAGGAACTAACGTTACATCTAGGTATCCTGAGGATATAATAAGTAGATGCGCACATACTCCCACATCAGAGGAAACTCTTGGATTTATATTTAACTTGAGAAACAGGACGACATAAATGAATACAGTGTCAACTAGATTTGCAAGTGTCCTTAAAAATATCTTTTTTGATGAAAAAGATGATATTGAGGTATTTGCTAATGGTTCAATAACAGATAAAAAAGACGTTGAGGATCCAACAGGTAAGTTTTCTGGACCCAGACATATTGGAACAATATATAAAAGTAAGTCAAATAGAAGAAATGTAACATTTCATAAGCCTGAGTATGATCTTCCTATGGTCGCTAATGCTGTACAATTAGATGGAATCCTAAGAAGAGCTATTAATTTATATACAGAGCATATTCTAAAGAATGACTTTGAGCTTACCTCTAAAAACCTTAAAATCCAACGCCATGTAAATAGAAGAATGAAAGAGATCCAGAATCTAACTGGTATATCTTTCTATGAAACTCTTAATTGGATCTCTACTCAGTTGGTTACATATGGAAATGCTTATGTAGTTAAACAACGAGATAGAAAGAAAAGTGCCTTAGGTAAAAGATTCAAATCATATGGTAAGGTATCTGATCCTATAGTTGGACTGTTTCTAGTAGATGCGTCTACTATTGAAATAGGCTTAAATAATCAAGGCAACGTTACATCATACAAACAACGTATACGTGGCGAAGAAAGAGAATGGGACGAAAGAGACGTCATTCATTTCAATTATAATAAAATACCTGGAACCTTAACTGGCATGTCTCCTATTCTCCCCGTCCTGGATGATGTCCGAGCACTACGCAAGCTCGAAGAAGAGATTGAGATTCTTGGCTTCCAATATTCCATCCCTCTATATTTATATAAGGTAGGAAATAAGGACGTTCCACCCGCTCCTGGTGAAGTCGAAGAGGTAAGCAATGTTGTAAATAACATGCCTGCTTATGGCATGCTGGTCGTTCCAGGCCATCACTCTATAGAAGTTCCTTCTAATGCTAATGACACAATAGATATTATCAAGTATGTAAATCACTTTAAACAAAGAATTTATGGTGGACTTGGTGTGTCTCCTGTTGCAATGGGAGAAGTATCTACTTCTAATAGAAATACTGCTGAAGTTCTAGACGGAGCTATGCAGACTATTACAAAGACTTACCAATCTATTATAAAGAATAGACTAGAGATAGATCTATTCAAAGAAATTATGCTCGATGGCGGCTTCAAGTCACTGGACGATGAACTTGAATTTAACTTCCCTGAAATCGATCTAGAGAACCAGATTAAGAAAGAAACGCATATTGTACAGCTCTGGCAGAACAATCTTATATCTAGAACTGAAGCTCGCAATCTTATGGACTATGAGGCCAATATACAAGAGAACGATACTTTTCTTGAAAAGGTTGATATCGTTAAAATTAAAGCAGAGACTCAGAGTTCAATTGCAATTGAAAAATCTAAGCCAAAGCCAACTGCTACAGGAACAAGTTCTTCTACTAAGAAATCTGGTTCTAGTTCGGCTAAGAAAGCTAAGACTACAGGTGCTAAGGTCCGCCCAGCTAATCAGCATGGAAAAAGTTCAGGTAGACCAAAGTACGTAAAGAACTCACTAGAAGTAAACCTCTTGGATGATGTTAACATATTTAACCTTAAAGACTTTATACTAGATATTGATAAAAAGGTTACTAGTTCTATTTTACAGGAATTGGATTATACTATAAATAACATTTGTTCATTTTATCATCTGGCTAAGCCTGACGTCACAGATAATCCATTAGTAGATAAGTATGTATCTGGACTATCATTAATCTTAGAAGATAAGATCGTTAGAGCTACTAAAAAGATGGATGATGATACTAAGTTAGCTAAGTTTGGACAGAACATAAACGAGTTTCTAACTGATCAATTACCTAAGATCGATAACCTAGCTAAAATTTTAATTTACAAATCTTTAGGATACAAGACTATACTAGTTACATCAGGTTCTTGTCCTAAGCACGCTGATACTAACCTAGAGATAACAAACATTGACTATTCTACACTTCCGCCTTTTGAATACCAATGTAATTGTACAGTAGACGAAGAGAACTTTAATGAGCATTGCTAACTTACCTTCATATGTAGATGTAGTTTTTAGAGCATCACATGTTGACTTTGTTAATAAGAACGCAGTAAAGTATACTATTAGGGCCGCTAAGCAAGGTGCGGATAGTTGGGTCTATCCATATAGAAAACCTCAGCTCGTCGGGCATGATAAGTCTCGAGACCCAATCGGTCGCATAACTGCAGCAAAGATTGTCACTGTTAAAGAGACAGTTGATGCTAACGAACCTAAAACCTACCTACAATTAACCGCTAGAATAACAGACGCAGCGTCAATAGAAAAAGTTCTCGATGGAAGATATAATACTGTCTCTGTCGGATCCAGAACAACTAAAGTTATTTGTAGCGAATGTGACACAGTAATTACAGAAGAAGGCCTTTGCGAACATAAGAAAGGTTCTTATAACGATAACGGTGATATGATCTACTGGATCATTGATCAGCTTGAATACGTTGAAGATTCATTCGTCAACGAACCTGCAGATGAGTGGGCTGGAATTGATTCTATAAATATCGGTGTTGGGTGGGTAGCCTACCAAGACTTTATGGATAATCGAGATAGTCTCTTGTCGCAATATAAATTGGAGGATCATAAAATGTCAAAGAATGCAGATTCTAAGCTTACTACTGAACAACGTGATAAGCTTGCTGACAGCGTATTTTGCGGTCCTGGAAGATCTTTCCCTGCCCATGACAGTGCTCATATAACAGCGGCCCTTTCTTCTTTGAAGACTTTAGAGTTTTCAGATGAGATTAAGGCTAAGCTTGTATCAGCGCTTTATAGCAAGGGGAAGAGATATGGAATTGTCCCAACACAAGACGACCTAGTAGAAGATCCTAACATTCTATTTAACAGACTTGAGGATGAGTGGACAGACGAAGAAGTCACTGCTATTGCAGACTTTTTCAAAGAAAATCCAGACGCAGATCTTCCAGAAACTGAAAATACCACTAAAGATAAAGATACTCAAGAAGACTCTGAAGAGGAAACTACTGACATTGCTAAAATGAAAGTAGGAGAACTTAGAGAGCTTGTAACAAAGCTTACTAAGGACCTCGAAGATGCCTCTGTTACATCAAAAGAAGCAATCGATCTAAGGGATAAGAAAATTACTACCTTAGAAACAGAGCTTCAAGATGCTGAAACAGTAAGTCTTCAGAAGGAAGATGAGATCAATAAATTCGTAGATGAAACTACAAAACTTGAAAAGAAATTAAGAGATGCAGTTATTTCTAACATTATTGACTTGCAAATGACCGATAATACTAATGAGGATATCAATGGCTTACGCGAAAAGTATGCTAAGAGACAAACGGAAAGTCTCGTTGATACTCTACAGGATCTTAGAACTACTACAGATCCTGATAACAAAGAAACAAATTCTGAAGAAAAGGTTGAAGACTCAACTTTAAAAACTGAGGAAAGTGTAAATTCTGATGGAGCTGATGATGATGCTTCTCAGAATACTGATACAACGTCGACAGATAACAAATACGCTATCTTCGACAGAGATAGAAGTTCTAAACTGGAGGATTAATAATGTCTATAACTAATCAATTCACTCCTATGCAATTCACTGCTGGAACTACATGGAAACAGGATGTTAGAACTAGACCTTCTAAGTATGCTATGTCAGATCTTCGTAACTGGAGATTTGAGCAGTCTGAAGGTATACGTCCTGCTGAGTACATGGGAGTTTACAAGAACCTTCCTGTCGCTTTCCAAGATACCAACACTGAAGATTGGGTAGTTATTCCTAAGGGTAGAGTCGTTTCGTCTATTACTCCTTTTGATACTACACCACTCAGCGGTCTTGCGCATCCTGCATCAAGTGGCGAGATTACTATTGGAAACCAAGGTGATTACATGGGTACTGGCACTGGTGCCAAACTTACAGTCGGGATCGACACTTCATACTTCGGTTATGAAGATGGCATCGCTGGCCTAATCGTTCCTGCTAATGGCGGAGTGGTTTATAGTGGATTCTATGGCGCAAATGATGTGCTCGCTCAAACAAGACAAGCTGGTGGCGAACGCGCTACTGCAAGTGGATCTTATGTAATGCCTGCTAACTGTCCTATTGGTGTTGCTTTCAACGATATGTATCAAGACATACGTGGTGAGTGGATCAATTACAGAATGCATCCAGACGGCTATCATTTCCTTACTGACTTTTACGTAGAAGTTCCTTTTATTAACACTAGCGACACGCTTGCAGCTTCAGGTTGCAGCCCAGCTATTGGTAATCAGGACTATGCGCAACAAGTTCTGTATAATGACGTGAATAAATGGTTTACATATCTACAGTTCGATGGAACTAGTACAGCTCCTAAGGCTGGACAATTCGTAACTTCCGATCTAATCGGTAACTATACGATGCAGGGTGCCCTTTCCGACGCGAGTGCTTCAGGTATTACACTTGATACAGCTCTTACTGGAATTAAGACAACTCAAACTGTTGGTAAACTGATTGCACTAGATACAAGACAACCTAAGCACGGACTAGATGATGTCCTAACTTATCCAAGATCAGGCATGCCTGGTTCACAAACAGCTGGTATGATCAAAACTCTTTTTGATTTTGCATACTACTGTCTCTATATCGGCACAGGAACAGCACCGTCTGTTGAAGCCGTTTATAATGCAATCCGTACGGGTGCATTCGGTCTGGCTAGAATCCAGCTACTTGTATCATAATAGGAGATAAATAATATGGCTTACATGACTATAAAAGATCAGGTTGCATGGGATAACTTTGCTAAGAAAGAAGATCGCACTAAGTACCTTAACGTATACGATGCATTCACTAGCCGTGGACACATGATGGATGAGAAAACTGGCGACATAGAATCCTTCTCAATGAAGGATCTTGTTACTCGTGAAGATCTCATGAGATTCATGCCACAGACAGTTGAAACTGTTGTTAGAGAAGCTATCGAACCTAACCTATTCATTGTTCAAAAGTTATTTCAACAAATAACTATCGAGCAAGGTTCTAGAATCCAAATTGGTGCCCTTGGTGCTATGGAAGCTGGAAGAGTCGGTCAGGGTGGAGAATACCCACAGCGTATGCTTGACTTAGATGGTGGTGACATGGT
>Ga0307928_10001790_pt1 | contig 16359 bp, 15 predicted proteins | sample AceLakmetagen232_FD_201815 | JGI IMG/M metagenome (GOLD analysis project Ga0307928, IMG submission 201815) | Saline water microbial communities from Ace Lake, Antarctica - #232 | ecosystem: Environmental > Aquatic > Non-marine Saline and Alkaline > Saline | place: Antarctica: Ace Lake... | reverse complement strand
CCCGCCCGTCAAACCCATCCCGCCATTAGATCGGCCATTAGCCAATATATACTGGTGGCCATTCACCCCTTTATCGAAGGCAACGGCCGAGTTTCCCGGGCTTTCGCCACCATCCCTCTTTATGCCGAAGGTTACGATATCCGTCGCCTCTTTTCTATGGAAGAATATTTTGACCGCAATGCCGAATCTTACTACAACACCATTCAGTCCACCCACAACAAAGCCTCCGACATTTTTAAGCGCGATCTGACCGACTGGATAGAATATTTCACCCAAGCCCTCAGTATCGAACTAACCCGGGTCAAAGAAAAAGTTCGAGCCCTGTCTCGTGATCTTAAATTCAAACAAAAGCTGGGCGGTAAACAAGTCCATCTTTCCCAACGCCAAATCAAACTGGTCGAATACATGCAGCAATTCGGCGGCATGCGTATGCCGGACGCCAAAGAACTCATCCCCATGGTCTCCGATGACACCATCTGGCGGGATTTGAAAAAACTCATCAATTCCAATGTAGTCGAGAAAAAAGGATCCACCAAAGGCGCCTACTACTGTCTGGCCTCAGCCTAAATCAACCCAGAACCCCACCCACTCTCAATCATCAAGTAAAATAAGCCATGATTACTCTTGATAGTCCTAAACTAAAAAATATCTCTCCCCCAGATCTGGGAGAAATGCTCATCAAAGCCAAAAAGGCTTATTATTCCAATAGTAAGCCCATCATGGATGACCATACCTACGACACCCTTGAAGACATCCTCCGGGAAAAATCTCCCCACCACCGTATTTTCAAAAAAATAGGCAGTCCCGGTTTTGATACCGGCTGGAACAAAACCCCTCATGTTATGAATATGGGATCACAAAACAAAGTTTCCACCTACAAAGAACTGCTTAAATACTTTCGACTCAAAAAAATCCCCACCACCACTGACTTTATTGTCCAGCCCAAATGCGACGGTATCTCTCTGGAAATAATCTACGAAAAGGGACAAGTCGCCAGCGCCATCACCCGGGGCAATGGCAAAGTGGGGGACCTAATCACTCAAAACGTAGTGCTGATGAAAAATTTTGTCCCCAAATTAAAATCAACCTTCACCGGCTCCGTTCGTTATGAGATCATCGTCACCCTCAAAGACTTCAACAAACTAAATCAAATATCCCCGGAAAATTATTCCAACCCCCGCAACGCCGCCGCCGGCATTTCTCAACGGCTTGATTCTCAATTTTGCTCCTATTGCACTCTTTTGGCCGTCGATATTTCCTCCTCCCGAATCAAGTCAAAAAGTGAGGACAATCAAGTAAAACAAATCAAAAAAATGGGCATATCCACCGTCGAAACCCACCATTGTTCCGATCTTAATCAAGTAGAAAAAATTTACCAACAATTTTTAAACCAAAAACGTCAGGATTATGATTATGATATAGACGGCTTGGTGGTCAAAATCAACCCGGTTCGTCTTCAACAACGTTTGGGATCTCTCAACAATAGACCCAAATTCCAGGTGGCCTACAAATTCCCCGCCGCCACTTCTACCACCCGCATTAAAGCCATCCGCTGGCAAACCGGTCCTTTGGGCACCGTCACCCCCGTAGCTCAAGTCGAACCGATTGAACTTTCCGGCGCCCTTATCACTTACGCCTCTCTGGCCAACTACCAATTAGTCAAACAAAAAAATATCAATGTCGGAGATGTAGTTAAAATCTCTCGTCGCGGTGATGTCATTCCTTACATCGAAAAGGTCGTCAATAAAATTAACCAGGGCACCGTCAAAATTCCTCAAAAGTGTCCCTCATGCAAACACCAACTCACCAAAGAAGACAAATTTCTTCGCTGTCCCAATTCCAAGCTCTGTCCCAGCCAAACCCTGGGTAGTCTCAGGCTCTTTTGTAAATTTTTGGACATTAAAGGCATCTCCACCAAAACCATCCAAAAATTGGTCAAAAACAACCAGGTCAAACTCCCCGGTGATTTTTATCAACTTCAAATTTCTGATATCAACCACCTGGCCGGCTTGGGAGACAAATCCGCCATCAACATGATCCGCCAAATCCAAGCCAAAAAAAATATTACTCTGGCTCAAGCCTTCACCGCCGCCGCCATTCCCAATTTCAGTGCCAAACGAGTCAGGCAAGTTATCAAAGCTGGCTTTAATACGCCCTCCAAAATCATTAACCTAACCACTAACAAACTAGAGTCTTTACCTGGTTTTCAGTCCACTTTGGCCCAAAAAATCATCAATGGTATCACCAGTAAAAAACCGGTCATTAATTCCATCCTATCCCAAGTAAAAATCAAGACCAATAGTCAATCATCTAAACTTACCGGTCTTTTCTTTGCTGTCACCGGCACTCTTTCCCACTCCCGAAAAGAAATCACCACCAATATTGAATCAGCCGGTGGCCAAGTGGTTAGCGCTATCAGTAAAAATACCGACTATCTGGTCTGCAACCAAAAAGTCTCCAAATCATCCAAATTCATCACCGCCAAAAAATTAGGCATAAAAATCATCTCAGAAACCCGGCTCCACCACCTCATCTCTTAGCAGTCGTTCACCCGACTGCTAATAACAGTCTCAAACCCAGTTTTTCCTATCTTTCCCATACTTTTTCATACAAAATACTACTTTCTATATCAAAACCTGAGTGTTACAATAGATTAGTGACCGTCTATACTCTCTTTTTTTTAAATCTCATCATCACCCTCCTTGGCGAAATCAGTCTGCTTTTTTTTCTCACCAGAAAATACTTCAAAATCAAAATCAAAACAATTCCCTCCTCTCGCCTCCTTTTTGCCGGCATCCTGACCTCCTTCTCCACTCTGCCATATCTCTGGTTTGTCCTCCCCACCATTATTTCTTCCTACTCCTTATATACCCTCACCGGAGAAACCTTTGTGATTATCACCGAAACCATTATTTATCATTTCGTCCTCAGACTAAGCCTCAAAAAATCCTTTACTTTATCTTTCCTCTGTAATCTTTTCTCCTTCCTTTTAGGTAAAATAATCTTATGAAAGCTTTTATCGGTCTGGGCAACCCCGGCAAAAAATACCAAAATAGCCGCCACAACCTGGGTAATAACATCATCCTGAATTTATTTCAGGACCTCAAACTAACCCCCCACAATCACCCCAAACTATCCGCCAGTGTCGCCAAATATCAAAATAATCTCTTAACCATTACTCATACATACATGAATGACTCCGGCCGCTCTGTTCAAAAAATTTTAAATTATTTTAAGATAACTCCCACCAACCTCTACATTATCCACGACGACCTTGATCTTGGGGTAGGGGACTACAAGATCCAATTTGACCGGGGACCGGCCGGACATAATGGCATTAAATCAATCATCGACCATTTGGGCACTCAAGCCTTCCATCGCCTTAGAATCGGCATCGACCACCCCCAAGACAACACCCCTTCCGAATCTTATGTTCTCCGACCCTTCACTCCCACCCAAAAACCCATCATCAACCAAACTATTGATAAAATAATCCCTGAAATCAAAAACCTGATGGCTGGCTCTCCCACCACCAGCCCACCGACCATTGTCCGGGCCCATAGTTCAGTTGGTAAAACACGTCAATCGCATTGATGAGTCGGGGGTTCGACTCCCCCTGGGTCCACTTTACTTCATCATAACCAAGTATAATTACTCATGGCCAGAAAATCCCCACCTGCTTCTATTAAAGACCAGCTTGACCTTTTCAAAAAAACCCTGGCCGGACGAAAAAAATATGTCAAAAAAGAATTTCAAGCCTATGGTCTTCAACTGGCTGAAAACCTGGGTGACTGGAAAAACCGTTCCCTCTATATCCGTCTGGCCAAAACCGTTGATCGTCATCTACTGGAAACCGCCTTTCATTTCGTCACCGGCCAAACTCCCGGCACCATCAAAACCCCCTACAAGCTGTTTATGTGGAAACTGAAACAACTCCGACGGGAAAAAACCTCTAAAAATACACCGAAATAAAAATACTATATGTATTGACAGTGGATGTACACAATGATAAAATTTAAACAGTGAAACTTGAAATAGAGTTTAGTGAAGAGAAAAATTTGCTACTTCAACAAACTCGAGGCATTAGTTTTGACCAAGTAATTAGCGCTATTGAAAATAACAAAATATTAGATAATTTAAAACACAAAAACATAAAAAAATATCCGGAGCAAAGGATATTGGTAATTAAAATAAAAAATTATGTTTACGCCGTACCTTATGTAATTGATAAAAGAAAAAAAATTATTTTTTTAAAAACAATTTATCCAAGCAAAACACTAACAAATAAATATTTAAAAAGGAAAACAAATCATGAAAAAAGTCAATCCAAAATTAGACAAACAAGAAAAGAAAATTGAAAAAGCATTGGAAAGAAAAGAATTTGTCAGTGCCTCTAACCTAAACTCAACCAAACATCTTTTCAAAGAAGCCGCAAAAAATTACAAAGAGTTACATCAAACAAAAAGAATAACGATTCGGGTTAATCAAGGAGATTTGATCAAAGTAAAAGCCAAGGCAAAAAGAAGTAATATCCCATATCAAACATTATTAAATGCCTTAATCCGTCAATTCGCCCAAAATAGGACTTCAATACAGATTTAAGCCTAAAGCTCCTGCTATAATTAACTTGTGAAAAAGAAACACTGGCAGGCTTATTTCAACCAACATACCACCTTAGTACTCCTATTAACTATCGCCATCATCCTACCCATTCTTGGGCTCGTCTCCGCCCTACCTCGCAATAGCTGGGGTCAACCAAACTTTTCTCGTTTTCTTAAAACCAAATCAACTGATTCTTTAAAATATGACGCTAAAAAAGATCGACTGGTTACCCCCACTACCCAGGACATAAAGAATGAAATTATCCTGGCCGGCCAAATTGACGCCGCCAAAGTCGCTACCGTCAAATTTCAAACATCCGGTCGGCTAGCCTGGGTCGGAGTCAAAATAGGGGACTACGTCAAAAAAGGCCAAGCCCTGGCCGGTCTCGACAAGCGCGAATTGAAAAAAGAACTAGCCCGAGAATTAAATGATTATAAAACCGGCCTCCACACTTTTAACGACGTCCAAGATCTATATCAGGAAACCAAAGAGAGGTTCCTGGTTACCAACGAAATCCAACGAATCCTGGACCGAGCCCAATACACTCTCAACAACACCGTCATCGACTATGAACTTGACGAAATCACCTTAAAATACTCTACTTTAACCACCCCCATCGATGGCATTATTACCGATATTGAAGAACCTTACCCCGGCATCAACGTCACCCCCGCCACCGCCGAAATTACCATCGTCGACCCTGACAGTATCTATTTTACCGCCGAAATTGACGAAGAAGATATCATCACTGTCAAACAAGGCCAAAAAGCCACTATTAACCTTGACATTGATCCTCAAAACAGTCTCAACTCTCACATCATCCACATCTCCTTTATTCCCGTCTCCGGTCAAAGCTCCACCGTCTACCAAATTAAATTTTCTCTCGACCTTGATAACAGCCTTTCCTTTTATCGCCTGGGTATGAACGGTGATGTTACTATCATTACCCAACAACAAGACCAAGCTCTCACTTTACCCATTGAGGCTATTTTCGAAGATGAAGATCAAAAACTGGTTCTGATCAAAAAACCGGATGATTCAATTGACGAAAAAGAAATTAAAACCGGCATCGAATCAGACGATTTTATTCAAATCTTAGAAGGAATCAACCCCAATGACCAAATCGTCATCAAAAAAAGATAAGGTTCTCCTCAAGCTAAAAAACGTTTCCAAAACCTATCCCTCCGGTAAATCAGACAAACACCTTTTCTACGCTCTCAAAGATATCAATCTTGTCATCAGGCAAGGTGAATTTGTTTCTATTACCGGGGCCTCCGGTTCCGGCAAGTCCACTCTAATGCACATCATCGGGTTACTGGACAACGCCTCCCAGGGACAAATTATTCTCGAACACAAAAACATCTCCGGTCTCAAAGAAACCCGTTTGGCTCAATTACGCAATCAAAAAATCGGCTTTGTTTTCCAACAATTTAATCTTTTGCCCAAAACCTCCTCTCTGGAAAATACCATCTTGCCCTTACTCTACTCCGACATAGTCAAAAAAAAACACCGACAGTTGGGCAAACAAATGCTTGATAAGGTCGGCTTATCCGACAAACTACCAAACACTCCGGCTCAACTTTCCGGAGGAGAACAACAACGAGTTGCCATTGCTCGAGCTCTTATCAACCAACCTAGCCTAATACTGGCCGACGAACCCACCGGCAACCTTGATTCCAAATCGGGCCAAGGAATCATGCAACTCCTCAAAAATCTACACCGCGAAGGCAATACTATTATTTTTGTCACCCACGATCTTGATCTAGCCAAACAAGCCAAACGCACCATCGTCCTTAAAGACGGACAAATCATAAATTAACTAGCATGCTTAAACTAAAACCATCACCAGCCGACCTGCTCCGTTCCAGTCTCCAATCTATCTTTAAAAACAAAATCCGCACCTTATTAACCTCTCTGGGAATCATTATTGGCGTTACTTCCGTAATTCTCCTGATCTCCATCGGCAACGGACTTAAGTCTTATATCAATGACCAGTTCGAAAGCTTGGGAGCCAACAATATCTACATCTCACCCAGAAAAATCTTCAATCGCAGTGGTCATTTTAATCGTGAGGCCGGTTTTTCCACCGTCACCTTCAATCAAAAAGACCTGTCTGCTCTCAAAAAAAGTCTCAAAAACGTCAACTACATTATTCCCGTCAGCCAAATAAGTCTAACTTTAAAACAAGATAAAAACACTATCGACGTCAACCTCATCGCCACCACCCATGATTATGCCATGGCCCAAAACCAACAACCATCCTCCGGTAATGGCCGCTGGTTTACTCGTCAGGAAGAAAGTAAAAAAAGTAAAGTGGTCGTTCTTGGTACCCAAGTTGCCACTGATCTTTTTCCTGAGGGCAATCCTCTGGGCAGGAAAATTACCGTCAGCGGCAAAAAACTGAAAATTATCGGCATCCTGGACAGCCTCGGTGGTGGATTTGGTGGTGCCAGCCTTGACATCAACATCTATCTTCCCTCAACTATCGGCCATGACATCATCGGTAATCAAAACATCCAAACCATCATGGTCACTGCCAAAACCAAAATCCAGATTCAACAGGTTCAAGACGATATCGAAAAAATCATGCTCAAAAAATATGACCCGGACGCCTTTTCTGTCTACGACCAAAGTCAAATCCTCTCCAGTATCAATACTATTTTAAGCACCATGACCATCGCTCTGTCGGGAATTGCCGCCATCTCTCTGGTTGTCGGTGGCATCGGCATCATGAATATCATGTTGGTTACCGTTACCGAACGCACCCGCGAAATCGGTCTCCGCAAAGCCGTCGGCGCTTATCCTCAGGCCATTCTACTCCAATTCCTTTTTGAAGCGGTCATTCTTTCCGGTTTCGGTGGAACCATTGGTATCCTGCTCGGCTCTATCGGCGCCAAAATCATCAACAACTTCTTTCCGGCCCAAATCACCACCGGTTCCGTCATACTGGCTTTCGGAGTCTCCTCTCTGGTCGGAGTTATTTTCGGCGTCGCCCCCGCCCGCAAGGCCAGTAAATTATCTCCCATCACTGCTTTACGCTACGAGTAATCTGCTATATTAGTTTAACTGTGAAACAAGAACTCAGGCGTCACCTCATCCCCCTATCTCTCATTTTTACCATCATCTCCATTATCTGGATTTTTAACCGGGTTTCTTATTATCAGTTTATCTATCTGCTCTTTGGTTTTGGCTGGGGAGCCTTTTTCCTCGATCTTGACCACCTCATCTTTTGGCTCTATCTCCAACCCACCCTACCTCAATCCCGCCAAGCCCAACAATATCTTAGACAAAAAGACGCTAAATCCCTCCTTCAGCTCTTGGTAAAGACCCATCACACTCACACCAATCTAGTTTTTCACCACTATTTTTTCCAAACCACTTTAATCCTTCTCTCCATCTTCATTATCAGTTCCTCCACCGGCGTTTTCACCGCCGCCTTCGTCACCGCCCTCAACCTCCATCTCATTGTCGACCAGCTCTATGACTACAAAAGCCACCCCCGCCATTTACAAAAATGGCTTTTTGCTCGAGAAAAAAAACAATTACCCATCAAATATCTGACTCACTACCTTCTCTTTTTTTCTTTAATTAATTTGCTCTTTATCATCATGCTGACCAAATCAACCCTATGACACAATTTAACCAACAACTTTTCCGTCAAGCCCTGGCCTATCTTCCTCCCTCTCAAAAGGATCTTCTGCAGGATGTCCAAACTATCATGTCCAACTTACAAAAAGATTCCATCCACGATTATTCTTTTTTGGTCGCCCCCGCCGCCAAAGCCTATGAAGGGTACCTAAAAAATTTCTTTCTCCAAATTGGCCTGATTGACCAACGGCAACATGACAGTACCCGTTTTCGGGTGGGAAAAACACTTAACCCATCCCTCCGCTTCAAACGTTTTTCCGTCTTCCAAAAACTGGCTGATATAGATAACGACGGGGAAGAATTGGCTGAAATACTTTGGGATGGCTGGAAATATGCCAGAAATGAAATCCTCCATTATTTCCCCAAAAACCTAAAAAAACTAACCCTGGACCAGGCCAAAGACCGAATTGCCCTCATTCTAAGCGCCATTATTCAATCATCTTTGTTTTTAAAAAATAATTATCAAGCCAAATATTAATCTGCTATAATCAAGACCATGTCTGCCACAATCACCATTGACCCGCAAAAATGCATTGGCTGTCAAACCTGTGTCCAGTTGGATCCTGATACCTTCAAAAATAACCCCAAAACCTTCAAGGCTGAAGTAAAAAATCCCATTGTCACCACTAAAAATAAAGCCATCATTGAATCTTGTCCGGTTGACGCCATCTCCATTAAAAATTAAAACAACATGACCAAAATCAAATACCTTAAGGTTCCGCTCAAGGCCGTTATTTTCTTTTCTGTTCTCTTGACATTAACCTCCTTTTATTCTGGTCTGGCCTACAACAAACTCCGCTCCGGCAATGTTGGTGGTGTCAGCTCTGACAATATTTTTGATGCCACTAAATCCAAAAAACCCCAACTCCAATTTTTCACCATGAGTTTTTGTCCCTACGGCAATCAAATGGAAGACATTTTAAAACCCGTCTTCGATCTCATCGGCGACCAAACCGAAATCAAACCACAATATATTTTTGACAAAATTAGTGACTTGCCCATTTACTGTAAGAGTAGAACCGGCGACCCGACTCAGTGCGCCACCTATGTAGAAAGTGGTTATTTTAAAAACACTGCCGAATGCCAACAAACCATTGATAAAAATTATCAACAATGCACCAACGAAAATTCTTACATTAAATCCGCCACCGGTGATTATTACGCTTCGCTTCATGGTCGGGTCGAAGCCAATCAAAACATCAGAGAAATATGCGCTTGGAATCAGTCTGAGGACAAAAAGAAATGGTGGGATTTTGTCGACTACGTCAATCAGAACTGTAACTCCCAAAATGCCGACACTTGCTGGGAAGAACAAGCCAAAAAAGCCGATCTGGACACCGGCAAAATCACCGAATGCTTTAATCAAGAAGCCATTGATTTGATTGAAAAGGAAATTGCCTTAACCACTGAACACCAAGTCACCGGCTCTCCCACTTTACTGATAAACCAAGTTCGCTTCCCCCCGGAAAGCGCTTACTCCCAAACTGGCGATGGTTCTCTAAAAATCGGCAAAAAAACTTTCACCCAAGATAAATATCGCACTCCTAATGTTATCAAAGAAGCTGTCTGTGCCTCTTTTAATCGAACCCCCAAAGAGTGTAAAACAGAAATTAGCGCCCCTGATATCGCCGCCACCGATGGTGGTTGCTAATGAAAAAACTCAATTCACACCAACTCAGAAGCAGTCGAATGGGGGAGAGCAAAAAACTACAACGAAAAATCAACCGCCACCCTATCGTTCTGGTCCTCGACAATGTACTTGATACTTACAACATCGGTTGTTTTTTCAGATTGGCCGATGCCATTGCCGCCAAAAAAGTTTACCTTTGCGGCCCTACCGTCACCCCTCCCAATATTAAAATTCATCGGGCCTCTGTCGGCACCTGGAAATGGATACCCTGGGAACACTATGTCAAAACCACCAATTGCATAAAACAGCTAAAAAACCAAGGCTACCAAATTATTGCCTGCGAACAAGACAAAAACAGCATTGACTGGCGAAAAGCCATCTACAAAAAACCGATAGCTCTGGTTTTAGGCAGTGAGTCAAACGGCATTGATAAAAAGGTTTTAAAATTATGCCACCACATCGTCGAAATCCCCATGTACGGCATCAACCGTTCCCTTAACGTTTTAGTGGCCGCCTCGGTTCTAGCTTACTCAATTGTTACTCAAATCAAAAAAACCGATTAGCACTAAAAAACCCTATTTTTAGGCCTTATTTTTAACCCAAATTTTACCTTAAATTCTACCTATCCATCCAATAAACTTGCCCATTGTAAAGCTATTTTTTCTTTGTTAGACTTAAACAAGAAAATATCTGTCTAATTTTGTCTTTTATGGCCCCAAATAATAAATATACCAGCGAACAAATTATTGTCCTTGAAGGTTTACAGCCGGTTAGAAAACGCCCGGCCATGTACATTGGTTCCACCGACACCACCGGACTTCACCACTGTCTAACCGAAATCATCGACAATTCCATCGACGAAGCCCTGGCCGATTTTGCCAAAAACATCTGGGTTGTCATTCATCCCGACAATTCGGCCACCGTTGCCGACGACGGTCGCGGCATCCCAATTGACATCATGCCCAAATACAAAAAGCCGGCCCTAGAAGTCATCATGACCACTCTTCATTCCGGCGGTAAATTCGAAGGTACCGCTTATAAGGTGTCAGGCGGTCTTCATGGTGTTGGTGCCGCCTGTGTTTCTGCCTTATCTTCCGATTTTCAAGTCGAAATTCGTCGTAATGGAAAAATTCACTATATGGACTTTTGTCGCGGTAAAGTAAAAACCAAGTTAAGCCAAATTCCTAAAACCAAAGTCAAATTACTCAATAAAATCCTACCCAAAAAAATCGACGGCACCACCACCACTTTTACCCCTGATCCTAAAATTTTTAAGGAAACTCTCGAATTTTCCCGAAAAACCATTCTAAAGTCACTCAAAGACAGAGCCTATCTGACCAGTAAAATATATTTCCATTTCTATGATGAGCGGAATAACAGTCAAAAACATTTCTATTTTGAAGGTGGCATTGTCTCTCTTCTCCGTGAGCTCAACAAAAAGAAGGAAGTTGTCCACCCCCCCATTTATATCCACGACGAGAAAGACGGCATCGATGTTGAGGTGGCCATCCAATACAACGATACTTTTAAAGAAAACATAACCTCTTTTGTTAACATCATCAACACCCACGAAGGCGGATCTCACTTAACCGGATTTAAAATGGCCCTAACCCGAGCCATCAAAGACTATACCAATCAAAAGGAATTGCTTAAAAACAAAAACGATAACATCACCGGTGACGATACCCGCGAAGGCTTAACTGCCATCATTTCCATCAGAATGTCCAGTAAAGACCTTCAGTTCGAAGGTCAAACAAAAGGCAAACTGGGTAACTCCGAAGTCCAACCTATCGTAGCCAAAATCGTTCGCCAACAACTAATCACTTATTTTGAGGAAAATCCGGCCGTTGCCAAAGCCATTGTAGGCAAATCCATACTGGCCATTCAAATCAGAAAAGCCGCCAAAGCCGCCAAGGACGCCATCATGAAAAAAGGCTTGTTCGACTCTCTTGGTCTTCCCGGTAAACTGGCCGATTGCCAATCTAAAAATCCCCAAGAATCCGAACTTTTCATAGTTGAGGGAGATTCAGCCGGAGGATGTTTTTCCGGTAACACTAAAGTGGCTTTAACCGATGGACGCAATTTAAACTTCAAAGAGTTAGTTAAAGAAAACCGTCGAGGTAAAAAAAATTACTGCTATTCCATTAATAAACAAGGATCAATTGGTGTCTCGCCAATCACCAACCCTCGTCTGACTAAGAAAAAAGCTTCTGTCATAAAAATTATCCTTGATAATAAAGAAAAAATTATTTGTACACCAGAACATCTTTTCATGCTCCGAGACGGAAGTTATAAACAAGCCTCAAAATTAACAGTCAATGATTCTCTAATGCCACTAAGAAAACAACTGTCAAGAATAGGCAAACGCATCACCATCAAAGGTTACCAAATGATATTTGATCCGGGCCAACATCGCTGGCTGTTCACTCATGTTTTAGCCGACGAATACAATCTAAAATCCAAAGTTTATGCTGTCTCCACCGGAAACCACCGACACCATATTGACTTTAACAAACTTAACAATAACCCTGATAACCTTACTAGGTTACCAAGTAAAAAACATCTCGATCTTCACCGCCAACATGCAGAAAAAACCCTGCATACACCGAAAGTCAAAGCCAAACTTCTCAAACTCCACCAAACAATCGAATTCCGCAATTTAATACGAAAAAGAATGACCACCCCAAAAATGAGGAAAATCCTTAGCCAAAGAGCAAAAAAACAATGGGAAAACCCAAAATACAAAAAATATATGCTCCAAAAAATTTTAAAATTTTATAACAACAACAAAGAATATCGCCAAAAAAACAATACTCTTTTGAATAAAAATCAGTTAAAATACTGGAGTAGCAAGAAAAATAGACAAGAACAATCACGGCGCGTTAAACTCTTTTTTCAAAACCACCCTGAACGAAAGAAAATTCTCAGTCAAATAGCTAAAAAACTTTGGAATGACCCCGCCTTACTTCAATGGCGTCGCCAAAAAACTAAACAACAATGGATCCCCAACCAAACTTATCTAAAAAAAGCCCTATCATCCTTGCATCAAATTTACCTAAACTCAAAAATAATTGACAAACTTGCATACGAGGAATTAAGAAAAACCACCAACGACAAATGTTTGCTCCGTTATCAAACCATCTGTCAAAGATTTTTCCAAGGAAATGAAAAAACCTTTCATCAAGCCATTATTTCTTATAACCATAGAATAAAACGAATCATTCCTTTGACCAAAAAAATGGATGTCTACGACATAGAAGTACCCACAACTCACAATTTCGCTTTGGCATCCGGCATCTTTGTACACAACAGTGCCAAACAGGGGCGTGACCGCAAATTTCAAGCCATCCTGCCTCTCTGGGGTAAAGCAATTAATACCGAAAACATGCGCCTGGATAAAATTGTCAACTCTGTCAAGCTCAAAGATCTCATCATCGCTCTGGGAATGGGAATCGGTGAAACCATCGATACGGGAAAGTTACGCTATCATCACATTATCCTGATGTCAGATGCTGATGTTGATGGTGCCCATATTTCCACCTTACTCCTAACCTTCCTCTTCCGTCACATGCCCTACACCATCGAACAAGGCCATGTCTATCTTTCCATGCCTCCTTTATACAAAATCAAACAAGGAAAAACTTCCAAATACGTCTATACCGAAGAAGAAAAGGAGAAATACATGAAAACCATCGATCTAAATAAAAAATACGATCTGCAACGATACAAAGGTTTGGGAGAAATGAATCCCAAACAACTCTGGGAGACTACCATGAACCCTGCCAGCCGTATCCTCAAAAAAATTACTATCAAAGACGCTCAAAGAGCCGACGAAACTTTTTCCACTTTGATGAGCAAAGATGTTCCTCCCCGAAAAAAATTCATTAAAACTCACGCCCATTTGGCTACTCTAGATATTTAAACCAACATGACTTCAATCGACGCCAACATCACCAAAAGCAAACACGGAAAAATTCTCACCGTTGATATCGTCAACGAAATGGAAAAATCCTACCTGGACTACGCCATGAGCGTCATCGTTTCCAGAGCTTTACCCGATGTCAGAGACGGTCTCAAGCCGGTTCATCGTCGCATCATTTATGCCATGCACCAAATGAAACTGACTCCCGGCGGTCGATACTCAAAATCCGCCAAAGTGGTCGGTGAAGTCCTGGGTAAATACCATCCCCATGGAGACCAATCCGTTTACAATGCCATGGTCCGCATGGCTCAAAGCTTCTCCCTTCGTTACCCTTTAGTTAACGGCCAAGGAAACTTCGGCTCCATTGACAATGATCCTCCCGCCGCCATGAGATATACCGAGGCCAAAATGGCTAAAATTGCCGCCGATTTGGTTGTTGATATTGAAAAAGAAACCGTCGACACCGTCGACAATTTTGACAGTACCATCCAAGAACCGACCGTATTACCATCAAAAATCCCCAACCTACTTCTAAATGGAGCCGACGGTATAGCTGTCGGTATGGCCACCAAAATCCCTCCCCACAATCTGGGAGAGATTTGCCAGGCCATCGATCTCCTCCTAAAACAAGCCAGCTTGGAAACTGACAAAAGCACTATAGAAATCAAACCCCTCCTGACTCAAAAACAAAACACCCGCGACCAAGTCCTCACCCCGGTCAAAATTCTGGAAAATCAACATTTTAATCTGGAGACTAAAACCACCGTAGAAAACTTATTGACCACAGTTCAGGGCCCGGATTTTCCCACCTATGGGGAAATATACGGCCAAGAGGGCATTCGTCAAATATATTTAACCGGCCGGGGTAAGTTCATTATCCGAGCCAAAACTGATATTCAAGAGATTAAAAACGGCAGAACTCGCATCATCGTTACTCAAATTCCATACCAAGTCAACAAGGCCGACCTGGTTCAAAAGATCGCCCAACTGGTTCGTGACAAAAAAATCTCCGGCATCTCCGATCTCCGCGATGAATCTGATCGTCGCGGCATCAGGGTAGTGGTTGAAATCAAAAAAGGCGGACGACCGCGGTCTGTTCTTAATAAACTTTTCAAATTTGCCAACCTCCAAACATCCTACTCCGCCAACATGTTGGCTTTGGTTAACGGAGTACCTCAAACCCTCAACCTGCGCCAATTCCTCTTGCTATTCTTACGTCACCGGGAAAACATTATTCGTCGTCGCACCATCTTTCAACTCAAAACCGCTTATATGCGCAGTCACATTCTCCAGGGCCTCAAAATCGCCTTGGACAATCTCGACGCCGTCATAAAAACTATCAGAGCCTCCAAAACCGTCTCGTCGGCTCGTGACAACCTAATATCCAAATTTAAGTTTACCGACCTGCAGGCTGAGGCCATCTTAGAAATGCAGCTTCGCCGTCTAGCCGCCCTAGAAAGACAAAAAATTGAAGATGAATACAAAGAAATTACCAAAACCATAGACGGCCTAACCACTCTGATCACCCAAGAAAAAGCCATGATCAAAGAATTAAAAACAGAAAACCGTCAAATATCCAAAAAATATAGTGATAAACGTCGCACCAAAATCTATATCCGCGACCTCAAAAAATTTTCCGAAGAAGATCTGGTAGCTGATGTTCCCACCCTGGTCACCTTAACCCAAACCGGCTACATCAAAAGAGTCGCCAAAGATACTTATCGCAGTCAAAAACGCGGTGGTATCGGTGTTGTCGGCATGACCACCAAACAAACGGATGAGATTGACTGTATCCTGTCAGTCCAGACCCATGACGATCTTTTATTCTTTACCAATCGAGGCCGAGTTTTTAAAACCAAAGTCTGGGAAATCACTGACAGTAGCCGCCAATCCAAAGGTCAAGCTGTTATCAACCTCATCAACCTCAGTTCGGATGAAAAAGTTCAGGCTATTCTTCCCATCAGCAAACAAACCGACCAAAAATTCATCCTTTTGGCCACTCAAAAAGGTGTGGTCAAAAAAACCTCCATCAAACAATTCCAGAACATCCGCCAAAACGGCTTAATCGCCATTAACCTCGACAAAGACGATCAATTGGCTTGGGCCAAACTTACCAGTGGAACTGATTTTGTCTTCCTGGTCACCAAAAACGGCAAATGTATTCGCTTTCAAGAAACCGACACCCGACCCATGGGTCGACACACTCGAGGCGTTCGCGGTATCCTACTCAAAGAAGAAGATCAACTGGTAAGCATGGATGTTATTCCCGAATCCATCGAAAAAGGCAAAGACATGTTCCAACATATTCTGGTCGTCACCGAAAAGGGGATTGGTAAACGCACCAACGCCTATCTCTATCCTCTACAAAAACGCGGCGGTATCGGTGTTAAAGTCTCCAATCTAAGCAAAAAAACCGGTCGGGTAGCCACCGCCCGAGTTGTTAATCAGAACCATCAACAAGTTATTTTAGCCTCCAAAAACGGCATTACCATCAAACTTCCCCTGAAGAATATTCCCCGCCTCAGTCGTAACACCAAGGGAGTCATCCTGATGCGAT
>Ga0307928_10001788_pt1 | contig 16396 bp, 21 predicted proteins | sample AceLakmetagen232_FD_201815 | JGI IMG/M metagenome (GOLD analysis project Ga0307928, IMG submission 201815) | Saline water microbial communities from Ace Lake, Antarctica - #232 | ecosystem: Environmental > Aquatic > Non-marine Saline and Alkaline > Saline | place: Antarctica: Ace Lake... | reverse complement strand
GGTAACAGGTAAAGTAAAAATATGGAAACGCAGCCCAAATCGAGTAGAAGTTCCTCTAAAACATGGTCTTTATGACCATGAGCATTTGACAGAACATACTTTGTCTTTAGTAAGTTTACCAACAAATTAGTTTTTTTCTTTCACAGGAAAAAACTTTTTTATTATTAGATTACTGTAAATTGATTAAAATGAAGAAATAACTGGAAAGGATAGTAAAATGATGAACCTAGTAGAATTACAAAAGGAGATAAAAGAGATTGAGCCGACTATTGATTTTCTTCACGAAGTCTGTGGTTGTGGACAGTTCGCAGAAATAACTCAAACATCTGACGGCTTTTTTCTCGGCCGGGCACATAACGATATAGGTTTTAATGCGTTTCTCGGAAAACCCTCGGATATAGCAATGAAAAGAACCGGAGAGTTTTTGGAACAACTAAGTCCAGAAGCAAATAAGTTGGCTTGTAAACTTCTTGAACGCTTTGATATTCCTTTGCTTGATGTTGTAACCTAAAATTTTTGCCGTAAAGAGAAAAATAACTGGAAAGGATAGTCAAATGGCAGAAAAAAAAACAGTACAATTTGGTATGTTGGGAGAGCAAACAGTAGAGATAGATGAAGATGGTTTTATCGAGGTTCCAGTAATCGTTCAGGATAGCGGTCTTTTTTCCGGTACTCCTCCTGCTGAATTAAGGATAAAAGAGATATTAACTATCCAACGAGAAGATTTAGACTGGTGTAGAGATTATATTTCAAAATTGAATAAAGAAACAGATTTGCCTTATCACCTTATGTTGGCAAAAATCAAAATAGTTAAGAATTTATAATTCACAGGAAAAAACTTTTTTGTTGTTATAATGTTGTAATTTAATTAAAACGAAGAAATAACTGGAAAGGATAGTCAAATGACAAAGTTTAAGTTAGAGATTAAATTGGATGATGCTGCTTTTCTTCATTTTGAAATTGAACTTGCAAGGATTCTTCATAAAATTGCTTATCAGGTGGCAAATGGTTGCGAAGAAGATGGTATATATGCTACCGATGGAGACAGAGTTGGTGAATTTAAGATTTTAAGGGAATAATAAAAAAGTTTTTCCTTCACAGGAAAAAACTTTTTTATTATCATGATGCTGTAAATCAGTTAAAATGAAGTAATAACTGGAAAGGATAGTAAAATGGCAGTAGAAACAAGAGAAGAAGTAAAAAAAGGTAAACTTGATAAGCCTATCAAAAGAGTGACACAGGATGATCTTGTCGAGTTGTTGCTCGAACAGGAAACAAGAGGAGCAAATTTTGTAGAGGTTTTCAGTAAAACAGTTCCTACAATGAACAAAACAGGCAATTTATTCTATGGGAAAATAGAAAAGATTGCGGAGACGAATTGTCAGATAAACTGGTTTTATGACAATGCGGTTCAAAACCGAAGAACAAAAGAAAAGATTTTTGAGGAGTTTACTCCAAAAGACAGAAGTTGGGGAACACATATTTTTAATCCTCGTATTGGCAGAAGCTCAAAAACTATTATTGAGCATACCAACAAAAAAGGTATTTATAATCGGTATGTCCAAATGAGAACATTGTCGGTTCAGGATGTCCACTATGAATGGATAGAAAACGGACAGAGATTAACCGATACCGATGTCGAAAAACTAAAACCGTTTTTGAGAAAACGAAGTAAAACTCGGACGCAAGAAGTAGAGAATGAGGTAATTGTTTCTGACTACAAAGTTCAGTCGATTACAATGTTGTCTATGAACAATACCCTTTATGTAATTCGGTAAAAAGACAGTGACTATCCTTGATACTTTCCCTTCAGAGAGTTCTGGCGAAGGGAAAGTATTTTTATATGAAGTGGTTAAAGAGATAAAGTATCTGTATACATTGGAGATAAGTAATGTCAACAACTGGGGTAGTGAAAAAAGATAGAAGATATATTAAATAAAAAAGATTTACGATATTTTATATCTTAAATATCATACCCCCTACCCCTACCCCTCTAGTTTCTCTACCTCCTGTCTACCTGGACTGATTACGGGGGACCCTACTTTTAATTATCCAGAATTTTTTCTCTTAAAATTAATAATAAGATTTATTTTCATGTGCTTAAATATCAATCATAATACGATACTAACAGTTATTAAGTTAATGGAGATTAAATCTAATGCCTATATTTGAATACAAGTGTAATAAGTGTGGACACAAGATGGAGTTTTTAGAAAAAGCTACTACCAGCAAGAAACATATTTGTGAAAAGTGTGGAAGTACAGACACTCAAAAACTATTTTCAGGATTTTCTGTTGGACAGTCTGGTGGCAATGACAATTCTTGTCCTACTTGTCCAGGTGGGACTTGTGGACTTAATTATTAAATTTAATTAAAGAATTGAATTAAATTTAATTAAAAACAGGTTATGCCTTATGTTAGGACATACTTTCTATTATTTCTTTCATATAAAGCCCACAGTAGTTCTCAGATACCTTCCAAGAAGGTAATAACCGAACAAGTTTGGGCTTTACATTTACTATTCCCCACTATCCCCCACTACAGCCTTCGGCAAATGGTATTTTTTTTCTTTTCGGCAAAAAAATTAAGGTTATGGAATTTTATCAAATTTTTTAAGATTAAAAAATTTGATAAAAGAATTATTAAGGATTTTAGTTAAAGAAGTTGAAGATATACACAAATTATCTTTATCTTATTAAATATTTAATTAAAATGGAAGTGAATGAACTGGTACAAGACAGAGCAGAAGAATATATTATTATTATGGCATGCAACTTTACCTCAGCATGCAGAAAAGATAATGACGAGTGGTTTTATCAAACCTTCTATCGCTCTTGAAGAACAAACAGGGAAAAATTATAGGGGATGGAATTTTAATTTTTTGCCAAAAAAAAAAAAAACAGAATACGGTTCAGTAGTTTATTTAAGTGCTTCTAAAGAGGCGGCTGTTTATTATGCTTTTCTTAGACTAAGAAAAGAAGTATGGGAACAAATAGAAAATATTGAGGATTTATATGATGAGGAAGAAATAGGTTTTATTGGATTATTCAAGATATATATAAAAAGAGAATCAGCTATCAAAGATAATAAATTAATTGATTTGGGGACAGGAGAATATGGATTTTTAGGTATTATTCCTCGTGGACAAAATTCATATGCTTGGTTTGAAGGTCCTGAATGGATAGACAAAACCAAAGAATTAGAAGAATATAGAACACATATGGAAAAAACATTAAACGAAATAAGGGAAAATCATGAACTGGTATAAGCAAGCAAATCTTAAGCAAATCTCGTCTCGGGATATAGTAGCGGTTTTCGAGAGGATTATTTTTGCAGAGAATTATTCTTTACTGAAGATGGCTCAGTCTCTTTCTATTCCTGAAGCTTATATACCGAGAGCAGTGAAATGGTATGAAAGTGGTAAGAATGTTCCCTGGTTAATGAACAAATATAAAGTGCCGGAGTCGGTGGTTAAAAGAACATTAGATAGGATACTTGGCAAGAAATGGAGAACAGAAGAAAAAAGAAGAAAAATTATAAATCTTAACAATGAGCGTTTCTTAAGAAAGATACAGAAGCAAGTAATAAATACTGCGAATAGAATTGCGCAGGAAGGTCATGCGGTTTCGGTAAGGAATTTAGCAGCACAATTTGGAGCAACAAAGGCCGATATATTTAAGATATTAGACAGGAGTAGATTTGATGGCAGGATATTGGGGAAGAGAGAAGGAGAGACAAGGATATCGGAGAATATTCGTAAAAAAGTAGTTCAGATACAAACTGAAGCAATAAGAAGGAACAATCCTTTAACTATAAAACAGATACAGGATGAAATAGAAGAAGAGACCGGGGAGAAAATATCTCATAGTAGTGTAATTAGAATAATAAGTCGGGCTGGTTTAAGAACAAAGCATCAATTACGGGAACCTGAACTTACTGATTTATTAAATACTTTTTGGGCAAAGACAAGTAAAGGTTTTTGGAACAGCATCTCGAGAATGGATGAATTATCTCAGGTAAAAATGATTAATAAATATGTAGACGAAGTTTTTCTCAATCCCGCTCATAGGAAAAAAGTAAAGAACTTTTTTTTACAAAAAATACAGTTAAGGGATTTATTATTACAAGAAGTAGGAGAGGCAAAAGCTTCTCCAATAGAGAGATTTAAGCAGATTACTTCGGCACAAAAGCAACAGGTAATAAATTTATATGATAAAGGTTTTGAGCCGGAAGAGATAGCTATCAAGACAGGATTAGAACAAATTTTTGTTGAGAATATTATACAAGATTATCAGTGGAGAAATTTTCAATTCCAGAAGCAATTCGTAGATACAAAGCGAAGTCATCCAGGACAATTTTTAATGAGACCTGCTTTTAGTTTAGTAAAAAAAATATATAAAATAACAGGGAGAACTATGAACTGGTATAAGAGAGCAAAAGATTGGGGAGAACACTTAAGAGGAGGGAAAGCAGATGGGAAGGAACCAACTGATTTCAATCAAAAAGCTCTTGAGAAAGGTCAGTCTGTGGAATTTGAACATACAAATGATCCTGATTTAGCCAAAGAAATAGCTATGGATCATTTGGAGGAATTCCCTGATTATTATGAGGGCTTGGAAAAGATGGAAAAATCCCTTAAGAAAAAAAAGAAAAAAGATAATAAATGTTTACATTCTTTAGCAAATTAGAAAAATCTGTTTGGTATTTATTTCTTAATTAAAAGAATATTTGGATAAATTAATATGAGAAAGAAAAAGGGTTTTACATTAATTGAACTTTTGGTGGTAATTGCTATTATTGCTCTTTTAATATCAATATTGATGCCTGCTTTATCAGCGGTCAGAAAACAGGCAAAAGATATTGTTTGTCGGGCAAATCTAGGACAATGGGGTATGTGTCTCATAATGTTTGCGGATGATAATGACGGGCATTTTCCAGAAAATTTTGGATATTCTTTACATCCATACTACAAAAATGTAGAATTATTGTTGTGTCCATCTGCTACACAAAAAGGAACCCATCCAGATACTGAGCCAGGAGATTTTATAGGCGGTAAGTTTAAAGCCTGGTTCGAGCAGGATGTAGAGTTCCCAGATGGGAAGCGAAAAGATGTTCTTGGCAGTTATGGAAAGAATAGTCATGTCGGAGGAACTGGATTTAGTGAAACGGACAAAAAAACAGATTGGTTACGTATTGATGATAAGAATTTAAGCAATGGACCATTTCTATTAGATGGAGCTGGTAGTGCAGTTGCACTTCACTGGGATGAACCTCCTGAATATGATGGTCAGATTTATTCTGGATATGGTCCTATCTCAACGGGTCCTAAAAATGTAAATGAAAGCAGGAATTTTTGTTTAAACCGACATCATGAAGCAATAAATGTTGTTTTTCTGGATTCTCATGCGAGGAAAGTAGGTCTTAAAGAACTATGGGAACTTAAATTCAAACGTAAGAATTGGTTTATGAATATGCATGGTTTTTCTAGTACAAGCCCTCCTTGGCAATTCAGAGGAGATCCTAAACATTGGATGTATTCTTTTAGAAATTTTAAATAAACATATTACAACAGGTTTTTTAATTAGAACTATTTATGAACTGGTATAAAAAAGCACAAGAAAATTATCAAGGAACATATATGGATGTAGGACATTATCATACGAATCAAGGAGGAGCTGTATGGGTTTCTGATGGAACAGGATATAATTTTCAAAGAGAAGATTTTGGACCAGAGGAATATGTTGAACATTCTGGAGAATTCAGTTCGAAAGAATTAGAAGCAAAATATATTGGACGTTGGGATAAAGCTAAAAAAATAATTAGTATTGTTAGACCTTATCTTCGTTCTGGGATGTATAATCCTCTTCCTAATAGATTAATAAATAGATTACAAAGAGAATTTGGTTTTGATAATAAAATAATTGATTTCACTGGGAAACCAGAATTAGTGTATGAACTGGTATAAAAGAGCACAAGAAAATTACATGGATGTAGGACACTACTTTAATCCTGAAACCTATGAACATAGAAAAAGTGAGGGAAATTCCCAATAGATTAATAGATAGGCTAAGAAGAGAATATGGAAATAACATAAAGATAATGTGTTATACTCAGGGAAAGGGAGTAGAAGTTATATAATAAATAAAATAGTTGATTTTACCAAAGAACCAGAATTAGTATATGAATTGATATAAAAGAACACAAAAATTATTTATTTTCAAGTGATTTGAAATACGATATAAAAAAGAGGATAAATAATATTTTTTTCGGGGAGAATAAAATGGATGATATGCAGAAAATAAGTGCCATAATAACTTCAGTTTTTGTACTTGTTTTGTTTCTTATTTTTTTAGTATTAAAACTTACGGCAGTTCTAAGTTGGAGCTGGTGGTGGATAGCTGCTCCACTATGGGTTCCTATGGCATTAGGATTTGCTATGAAAATATTAGGTATAGAACCTCCTAATTTTAATTAGGACTTGCTATGAAAGCATTAGGCATAGAACCTCCTAATTTTAATTAGGACTTGCTATGAAAATATTAGGCATAGAACTTCCTAGAAGAAGGGATAAAATATGGCAGAGAGATGGCTTTCGGTAGATGAAATTGCGGAACATTTGGGTGTCAAGAAAGACACCATTTACAAGTGGGTTGTTCGCAAAAAAATGCCTACACATAAAGTAGGCAGACTGCTGAAGTTCCAAATAAAAGAAGTTGACAGTTGGGTTCGAACAGGTAAAGCAGCTTTAAATGAACAGAGCTGAATGCGTGATGGTTTATGTCCGATTTTATAAACACTATTTCTGTGAACTATAGCCAAAAAAGGCATGTAGAGTCAAGATACAAGCAAGAATATAAAGGGTATTGATTATGGGCGTGACCCATTACTGGGAAAGAGATATAGAGTTGCCTCCAGATACATTCAGAATGGCCGTGGCCGACTGCAAAAAGATTTTGTGCGTGCTAGATATACCACTGGCTGATGCAGAAGGAGATGATAAGCCCATTTTTAGCGATGATGAAATAATATTTAATGGAATGGGTGGTAATGGGTGCGAGCCTTTTATTTTCAGACGTATCCAGCAGCCGCGGAAAGAGCGGAATGTCGTTTTTAGTTACTGCAAGACAGAGCATTTGCCCTATGATTATGCAGTAAAATGCTGTTTGATAGTACTTAAATATCATTTTGGTAGAGAAATTAAGATCTGTAGCGATGATGCTGAACAAGGCTGGGAAGAAGCCAAAAACTGTGTTTTAAAAAAAAGTGGTTATGGGATTAGTAATTTGCTTAGTAGTTCCAATAAAGATTAACGTCAGATTTATGTGGCTGTTTTTTTTAGTTTGGTTTAATTATTTATAAATTATTGAGCTGTTTTGATCGTGAAGTGAAACTTGGGCTCTTGAAGGCTTTAGAACAAATGAAACAATGTATAATAAAACTAACACCGGCAGCAGAAAAATATGGGAATCTGAACCTAAAATGTTGTACCTGTACTTTTTTCCCAAAGGATGTGTTTGGTGGTTCTTCTAAAAAAGCTGGAATAGGAGCTCCGATTGAGATCAAGGCTTTGGGCATTGAAGGTTTAATCAAAACAGATATCCCTACAGATAAAAGAACTGGCAAACCACAGTGGATATTTCGCGAAAGGAAATGGGTAAGAGATTTTGTCCAAATAAATAGGCTCACGCACAAAGACTCAATTATAATTGAACGAACTTCGAACAGGAAATACAATGTAAAGCCAATTATAGTTCAACCTCAATTAAAAAACGAAAACAACAATAAAAGATTCAAGGTAGTCTCATTGTTTTCTGGTTGCGGGGGGTTAGATTTAGGTTTCAAAGGAGGTTTTGAGCACAGGCAATTCTCTTTTTCACGGACTAAATTTGATGTAGTTTTGTCTGTTGACTTCGATAACGATGCAGCGGATGTCTTCAAGCATAACTCGAAATATTTCGGAAAAACTAAATCCTTGAATAAGGATATTTGCAAACTTACCGATGAAGAAGTTCCTGAGTTCGATATTCTTTTGGCAGGCTTTCCTTGCCAACCTTTCTCCAATGCAGGCAAGAGACAAGGCGTTCACGATGAAAATGGCAGAGGGACGCTGTTCTATCAGTGTGAACGACTTCTAAGAGAACGTATAGAAAACGATAGGCATAACACGCCTTTAGCGTTTGTTTTTGAAAACGTCAGAGGTATCCTTTCGTCACGTATGCCGGACGGCCATACGGTACCAGAAGAAATCAAACGCAAAATGAAAAGACTCGGCTTTAACACGGTTTATAAACTTATAAAGGCGAGCGATTACGGTGTACCTCAAAATCGTTATAGGGTCATTATGGTCGGAGTGAGGGACGATTTACCTGAGTTCGACTTTGACCTCCTATCGGAGACAGTTGAAAAAGCTAAATTGCCTTCAGCAAAGAAAGATCCCTACGAATTATGCCTTGGGTCGATTTTATCAGATATCCCGAAAGATGTTACGCACTTGAAGGAACATTGGCAATATACTTCCACGACAATGAACATGGTTACGAAAATAGGTTTTTGTTCTGACGGGAAAAAAACCCTTGCGAAGTTTAAAAGAAAAATCCCCCTAGACAAAATGTCCTCTACGATCTCTAAAGGCCGGTCTTGGAAGAACATGAACCCTGACGATATGACCCCTCGTTTTCGTAAGATTTGGGACAATCCTAAAAAATATAGGGCACCAAACTTTTACCGACGTTTTGCTCTCGGTGAAATCTGTGGCACTATAACTGCTTCTGGCCAACCAGAAAACAGTGGTATTACACACCCTTTTGAAAATAGACGTTTTACGGTTCGTGAAATAGCAAGAATTCAGTCGTTTCCTGACGACTTTAATTTCCCTTGTGCATCAATTTCAAGTGCTTATAAAGTAATCGGAAATGCAGTGCCGCCTGTTTTAGGTTGGGTGATTGCAAAGTCATTGCAAAAATTTCTTTTAGATCATATTAGTGGCGATTGTAAATAGACAAGGCATTTTAGTGAAATGGGATTTGGAGATCAATAATGGGAACGTATTTAAGTAAAGAGGCAATTACGTGGGCAAGAATGCAGCTTGAAAAACTATCTAAGGACCAAATAGCTCTTCTTTACTTTCTGATTTTCGCCCGATGCCCAAAAGTCGACAGGACAATTCCAGCAAAAAGAGAAAAATTTGAATCCGAGTTCTACAAATATTTTGGTGTACCAATTAAGGGGGGAGGGGTGGCATCGTTTAACCCATTCGATGGAAAGTGGCGTACTCCTAATTACATAAATAGTACGGTATACGGGCGGCTACTAGTAGGTAGCCACAGATGGACTGAAGGCAGTGAGGCTTTTTTTACTCGTACTCCAAGCTCAAGTGGTTGGCCTGCCGAATTTAGCTTAACAGATGAAGGCTTTGATAATTTATTATATAGAAATCAGCCTCCATTGCCCACTTAGCCATACTTTTGCTCAATGAGCATAGTGTGGCTAAGTATTTTCAACTATCCCCAACTATACCGCCTTCGGCGATTAGAAGTTTTTCTTTCGGCAAAAAATTAAAAAAGTTGTAAATTTTCAAAGATTTTTAAATAATCTTCATTTTTGGCTTAAAAATGAAGATTATTTTTTTAAAAAAAGTTTGATAAATCAATATTTTTAATTATAATCAGTTTAGTTTGAATCAGTTTTAGAAATTAAAAAGCAAAGGATTTGTATTTCGTTTATGAAGATTGAAGGAAGATATAGAAATGAGTAAATATAAAAAAATAATAGCTCAGGAAGTAAGGCAGAATAATGATGTATTTTTTCTTGCCAGTATTAAAGTTCCAGAACTTAATAAGATATCTTATGTTAGATTCTTTGAAGGTATCGATTTAGTGGAAGAAGAGGGGATACAGAGAAAACCCAAGAGGGCAGAGATAAAAAACTTGGTAAAACATCTGGTAAATACTGGTTTTTGTCCTCTTCCTATTTGGTTAAATGATCCAGAAAAGCAAATAACAGTTACAGAAAAATATAAAGCTGTAAATATAGTTGAACTTTCGATACCCAAAAATTACAAATTACATTGTTCTGATGGAGAATTAAGGAGAGAATCGTATTTAAGTGCTTATAAGAACCACAAAGAACAAATGGAAAATTTTGAGATTCCTGTCATTATAACTCGTTTAAAGAAATCTTCTGGAATAAGAGAATTTGTAAATATTAATACCTACCATAGAAGTCTTCCCAGAAATCATCGTTCGGGAGTTCTTTGGATAAACGCAGTTCAAGAAGGAGAAGAAAGTTTTAGGACAAAGAAAGAGAGAAGAGATGCTCTATCTTTTGCTATCATAGATAGATTAACAACTTCTACTTCTTCACCTCTTTTTGATATGGTTGTAACAACAGGAAGAGAAAGTCGCCGACCAAGATATAATAAAAGTGAAATCAGAAAGGATTCCAGTAAAAGAAATCTTAGGATTATTGCTGAAACATCATTTTTAACATCTCTGTCAGAAGATTTTCTAAAAAAACTTGATCCCGTATATTTATCCGAATGTTCTAGTATTATAGAACAACGAGAGAAAATTTTCAGTTGGGCTTCAAATTACTGGAGAGCATTAAAATACATAACATATAAATTATGGGAAAATCCTATTAATTATGCTTTTTTTGAAGCTATTGGAATAAGAGCACAAGTAATACTATTTTTCTATCTTCTTAATAAAGTAAAAAGTTCTGGAGAAAAATTAACAACAAGAAATTTTAGAGATCGACTCGAAAAAATCTCCCGATTAAAAGAAGTAGATTATTGGTGTTGTTATAAAGCTTGGGAAAATCATATTGCTTTCGATGGTAATAATCTTGGTTGGAAAAAACATTCTGACTTTCAAAAAGGAGAAAATTTGATTGGAATTTCTGGAAGTGAGTATGGTATGCATATAGCAGAGGAACTTATAGAACAAATAGAAAGTAATGAGAAGAAAGGAGAAAAAATAAAGGAAAAAAGAAGTAACAAAGTAGAAGTGTTTAATTCTTATTAAAAAACAAATACTAACTAATTAATTTATTGAAAGGAAGTAGTAAGATGAAACAAAAAAAAGTGAAAGTAGCAGCGATAAAAGGAAGTCAAAATGAATTTGTTTATTATATGTTAAACGTAAAAATATCTTTGCTTAAAGATTTGTTTGTTTTGGAACACTACCGAGGAATAGATGACGTAGAAAAAGATGGTATGCAAAGGATAAGGTTAGAATCGGAAATAAATAAGTTTGCTAAACAGATTTCTACTGGATTCTGTCCTGTTCCTATCTGGGTTAATGATAGAGAAAAATCTTTAAATATTAATTCAGTGCCGATATCCAGAAGGCATAAAGAAGTGTTGGAGATAACTCTTAATCCTAAAACAACAAGGTTTTATATTCCAGATGGAGGACTTCGAACTTTAGGGTTTATAAAAGCTCTTCAAGAATATGATGTAGAAAATAATTTAAAAGACTTTGATGTTCCTATTTGTATGACCAGACTTTCTAAGTCAATTGAGAGAAGAGGTTTTATAGATACTAACACAAATGCTAAAAAAATCAAAAGAAACCATACTGCTGCTATTCTTTATCAATTAGCAGTAGTAGACGGGGAAAATAGTCTTAGAAATCAAAAAGAAGTAAATGAAGCGATAGCATTTGGAGTAACAAAAAGATTAAATACTTTTAGAAAATCTCCTTTATTTGACATGATGAGGTGTCCTCCTCTACGTAAATATTATACACCAACTGAAATAAAACAGGATTTAGATAGAAAATATCTTCGTGCTATATCAGAAGCTTCATTTATTAGTTATCTTGCTGAAGATGTTCTTAAACCTGAATTTCACCGCCGATATTTTTCTGACTGTGAAACTATTTTAGAAAAAAGTGAAAAGCTTGTTGGATATCTTATTAACTATTGGCAAGAATTGAGAATAATAACAAAAGAACTTTGGGAAACTCCTCGTTTATATGCTTTTTTTGATGCTGTCGGGATAAGAGCGCTTATTATTCTTTTCGCTTTTATTATGGAGCAAATTAATACTACCTATAATAAGCCAACAAGAAAGTATTTTAGTCAAGAACTTAGTCAAATTCCACTTTTGAGAAAGAGAAAATATTGGCGTTCGGTGCAAGCTGTAAAATTCCATCCTGATTTTAAGAAAAAACTTTCTTCTAAGAATTGGGAAAATCACCGTGATTTTAAAGGAGATAATCTTATTAACGTCTCGGGTAAAAAGAATGGTACAGTAATTGGCGAGAAAATGATAGAACAGTTAAGAATCGCTAATGAAAAAACTATTACCAGATTTAAAAAAGCAGCAAAATAAAAAAATTCTATAATTTTTCGCTTTGATGTTGAAAGAGGATAGATTATTCTATCCTCTTTTTTTTGTATATAAGTGATTTCACAAATGGTATATTTCTTACAGAAGAGTTTTAAGAAAGCCTACATATCTTAATTGTAAGATGAATTGAAACATATTATATTTAGATAATTATAGAAAATATCTTTCACTTGTCTAAAGTTTTTTAGATGAATTAACAGTAAAGCGATATAGTTTTTAAGGATTTCTCTTTAAAAGTGAAAATAGATTAATATAATAGATAATAATGATTAAAACTTTCAAATATAAACTATATAACTCTAAATCGAATAAACACTTAATATCTCAAATAGAGAGTTAAATGCCAGTATAAATATTCACAGAGTTGGGACATCAACTCTTTGCGAGTATAATAATTTTCCTCAAAATATTGAGGAAAATTATTATGACTCAATAGAATCCCAAATGCTTTAGCTTTGGGAGTGTGTCAAAAATGGAATATACTATTTACAAAAAAGGAGAGGGAAAATGTCAAGTTCTCTTTTAATGCGAGAGATAATTACTAAAAATAAAATTGAGAATAATTATTCAAAACGACAGGATCGAATAATAAAAGAAGCTGTTGATATCTTAGTTTTAAACTTACGCAAAATCTTTCCTTATGTTCCTATAACTCACGAACAGAAATTAGAAAAAACAGAAATAGCTAAAATCTTACATTCTTGTAATAAAAATTGTGGAATATATATTTCTAATAATAATAGTTTTATAAAACCTGATGGAGGTTTTGTTTTTGCTCTAATAAAGAAAAAGAAGCATCTTATTCTTAGTGTTGAAGCTAAAAAACAGGGAACAAATGATATTAGAGTAAAAGAAGGTAAACCAGTTCAAGCAAAGGGAAATGCCATAGATAGATTAGTAAAAAACTATCATGAGATAGAAAATTATCAACAGAACGAACTTATTTTTCCTTATATTGTTTTTGTCTCTGGTTGTGATTTTAATAAATATTCTAGCATTATAGATAGAGTTACATCCACAAATTTTCAGTGTGAAATAAATAAGATACAGATACTTAAATTAATAGCTCATACAAAACTTGGGAAACGACATTTGGCATGTGCTTCTTTGTTTATTAGAGAAAAAGAATGGAATATAAAAGAAGTTTATAAAATTATAAAAAAAGCTGCAATAATGTCTATCAGATATTATTTAGAAAAAGATTAATAAGGATGGGAGAAAAAATAATACCAGAAAAAGATATTTTTACTTTTCATCAGAAAAAATATGGGAAGTATTATCAGACAGATAATCAAGATTTTTTAAATCTTCAATTGATTACATATATAGGAAATAAGAGAAAATTATTTAGTTTTATAGAAGAAGGAATAAAAACAGTTAAAAAAAAATTTAATAAGAAAAAATATATTATTCTTGATGGTTTTGCTGGTTCCGGAGCAGTATCTAGATATCTTAAACGATATTCTAAAATTTTATATGTCAATGATCTTGAATATTATTCTTATATAATAAATAAATGTTATCTTTCTAATCTTTCTGAGATAAAGGTAAAACAAATAAGAGAAATAATATCAAAACTTAATACTAATAAAAAAAGAAATGATTTAGGAAGAGGAATAATTGAGAAATTATATGCTCCTGCAAACGACTTAGATATCCAACAGGGAGAAAGAGTCTTTTATACTAATCAGAATGCTAAAATCATTGACAATATAAGAAGAATGATTTCTGATATCGAATTAAACAAACAATATTTATACATTGCTCCTTTACTTGTGAAAGCTTCAATACATGTAAATACTTCAGGAGTTTTTAAAGGTTTTTATAAAGATAAAAAAACCAAGATAGGTAAATTTGGAGGTAGAGCAAAAGATTGTTTGAGAAGAATAAAAGGAGAAATTAAATTACCTATTCCTATTTTTAGTAGATATGAGTGTAAAGTTAATATAACAAAAAAAAATATAAATAATTTAATAAAAGAGATAGATGAGATAGATATTTTTTATATTGATCCTCCTTATAATCAACATCCTTATGGTTCAAATTATCATATCTTAAATACTATTGCTTTGTATAAAGAACCAGAAAATATTAGTAAGACATCTGGTATTCCTACCGATTGGAATAGATCATTCTATAATAAAAAAGAAAAAGCAGATGAATCCTTTGAAGACCTAATAAAAAATGTCAATTCTAAATTCATTATTGTTTCTTATAACAAGGAAGGTATTATAAATATAAACAGAATGGAAAATATATTGGAAAAATATGGTAAAGTGAAAAGAAAAGAAAGAAGATATAGCGTTTTTAGGGGAAGTAGAAATTTAAGAAGCAGAACAAAAGAAGTAAAAGAAGTTTTATTTGTTTGCGAGAAAAAATAAGTTTTGGACAGATGAAAAATATTTATCCTTAGCTGTTAATGGAATTAAAAAAGCAATAAATGGTTTTTCTTTGGATTTTTTAGTAGAAAAAAGTGAATTTATTATTTTATTTTCTGAAAAAAAATTCGAGAAACCATTATATTTTGGGTAAATACAATTTTATGGGAAAAGTTAAAAAATGATTGAAAATGCAAAAGATAAAAAAATAGAAGAACTTTTATCTTGTACTGATAAAATTTTTGAAGACTGTGAAGAAAATATAAATAAAGTGAATAATATTCTTAGTAAAATAGAGAAAACATATTCTGAATTCTTATCAGAGCTTGTTAAATTTACGAGAACATTAGAAAAAATAAATAAGGGAATAAACAATGACTAATAAAGATAGAAAAACTAATTGTAACTGTTGCAAACAAAAAAGTATTTGTAAGTATTATGAAAAAGTTAGAACCACAAAAAATAATGATCAACTTTTTGGTTTTTTCAGTGCTTCAGCGGAATATATCTCTAAAGCAATAGTAAAAAAAAGAAATGAATACTATAATTATATATATGAAAAAATGGCATCAAGTTGTATTTCTTATGAAATTGATCAAGAAATAAAAAAAAATACTCCTTTTATTGTTCCGTTACAAGAAGTTAAATTAGACCATACAGATCCTGAAATTTCTTCTTTAGTTCCTTCAGAAGATAATACAACAAAAAAATTGAAAGAAATCGGAGCACAAATAGAAAAATTCAGATTAAATGAACTCCATATGAGATCAAAAGAATTTTCTTTTTTAATAGGAATAACAGAAAGTAATCTTAATCGTATTGAAAAAGGACTAAAACCTAAACCATTAGTTAAAGAACTTCGCAAACCTTGTCCTACTTGTGGTTGGCCTTCGAAAATGGTTGATGATTATACTCTAAATATGTACTAGTATTTATTATATCTACATTTTTTTTTTAAAATAAACATAGGATTTTCTTTTTTTTTCTTGTAAAGATATTTATGAACTGGTATAAATCCGCAAAAGAAAAATATAAAAACTATCATAAACTTGACACACAATTATTATGTTGTGGCTACCCTGAGAACAAAAGAAAAGATCCTTACAAGCCAAATAAGAAAAAGAAAAAATGAATTGGTATAAAAAAATAGTAGATTATTCTGATTATTTAAATCAAAAACAAGAAAATGTTAAAGAAGCAGCAAGAGGACTATATAATCAGCCGCAAGGAGATGAAGACAGAAGAACACAAGAAAGATTAGAAGAACATTATCAAGAGAACAAATTAATAGAAGGAGAACATGTTACGGCACTTCATGCTTTATTCAGGGTAGGTAATTGGACTGGATTTAATAGTTATATAAAAAAATTAGAAGAAGAAGGTTTCAAAAAATCAAGAATAGATGCCATAGTATCAGGTGCAACGAGAGGAAAAATACCGCAAACTAAAATTTAAAATTTAGTATTCTTTATTTAAAAAAAAAGACCACAATTTGTGGTCTTTTTTTTTGGAAATGACGATATTTTTTTTAGAAATGTAATTAAAAATTTCTAAAATAAAATATATCAAAGGAGAAAAATATGATAAAAGAAATAGGCATTATAGGTAAAGGTATGATAGGAAATGCAATATCTAATTTATTTAAAGATAAATTAAATATACA
>Ga0307928_10001787_pt1 | contig 16400 bp, 26 predicted proteins | sample AceLakmetagen232_FD_201815 | JGI IMG/M metagenome (GOLD analysis project Ga0307928, IMG submission 201815) | Saline water microbial communities from Ace Lake, Antarctica - #232 | ecosystem: Environmental > Aquatic > Non-marine Saline and Alkaline > Saline | place: Antarctica: Ace Lake... | reverse complement strand
TTAGATTATGTTTATGTAGATTATTCTAATGATAGTGAATTAAAAATTGATAAAATTCAACTTGTGAAAGCAACTTTCGCAGAAAATGATATACTGGATGTTGTTGGAGAAGCAGATAATAATTTTCAGAGATTAGAACGTGGTGATGAGATTCTTCTTGAATTTAATGATAATGATATATCTGATAATGTTACTTATTTTTTAAATGTAACGGGTTATTATAGGGCAATACCTAAAAATACTGTAGATATTTCAGATGAAGAATTTTGGCAAATACTAGAAGACCCATTATATGCTGCAAAAAATCTTGTTTATAAATTCAAAAATGATTTAGTACATCATTCTATATTTGAAGATTATGTTGAAGTTAATGTTGAGTATGCAAGTGGTAACAATTTAAACTCTCCCGTTGACGGAGCGGTTAATGTATCTACAACTATTATTTTAAACTTAACTCTTACTGATGATGATGGAGATACTATGAATATCACTTTCTATGATAATACTACAGGTATTGAAATATGTAATCAGACTGGAGTAACTACTGGTTCTTCCACTAACGTATCTTATCCCTCCTTAGCTGATTTAACTACTTACTACTGGTATGCTAACATTACAGATGGAAGAGATATAACAACAACGTCTGTTAATAGTTTCACTACAACAGACGAGACAGCGCCTATTGTAGAAAACGCGTCAATAAGTGAGAGTAACATATTAACAGGACAATCAACTATACTTACTGTGAGTGCTTCAGATGCATCAAGCAATATAGACACAGCATGGGTAAGAATTACTGCCAGTGATAGTTCATATACTGACTATCCTATGACTGGTTCAAATCCCTATACTTATACCTATATTTCTAGTGACCTTGGAGCTTTCTTGGTTGACTTTTATGCTAATGATACTTATGGAAATACTGGCTCTTCTTCAACTGGCTTGTTTTTTGTAGTAAGTTCAGCGGCAGGTTCTGGAGGTGGAGGAAGTGGAGGAAGTAGGATATTCGTAACTCAGGGAAGTAATGTTTCTTTAGGGGAATTTATGAGACCATTTGACAAATACTTCATTTATACGTCTTTTGAAAATGAAGAAAAAATGTTTGTTCAGGAAGTAGATATGCCTTTAGAAATAACTGAATGCATTACTATTGATAACGAACAGTGGGGATGCTATGTAAACAATGATATAATGAAAGTAGTTTACACAAAATCAAGTGACGAGGGTAAAATGTTCTATCAGAGTAAGTGCAAGATTAAAGTTACTATGACTGATAGCACTATCCAATGGCTTGATATTAACATTAGAATAATTAACATTCCTGCATATTATGAAATAATTCCGCTAAATACTGCACTGCCAAACATATTATTCAAGGTATCTGAGGGTAAAACATTAGGTATTAGATTATGGTGGCTGTATCTGTCAGGAGTAATTATTGTATTTTCTTTAGGATATTACTTATTACGTCTCAGAAGATAATTGGTCTATATTTAGTAATAGATACCCCTCTATTGTTTTTAGATGCTGTTTATAAGTGCACTTACCACAAATAACCCACCCTTTAAGCAGATTTAGGCCTTTCGCGAGTCTTTTTACTATTTTCTTATATTATAAAGATTAAATATTGCGGGTTTTGCTTAAATATTTTAATACTTACTAATTAATTATATATATAATTAACTTTAATTATATATTCTGTGGAGAGCGAGAAAGTTTCCTATATATACGGTTATGTTTATTTAAATACTTATGCCATGGTTTCCAAACTTTAACATATTTATTAGTTGAAGGAGTTACTTTTATTGGTTGAAGTTTATCTATATGTTTCAGCAATCTAAACATCTTATCCTTTGCTAAAGGGATTATTTCAAATACTTCATACTCTAAACCTTGTATTATCATTTTTTTCTTAAAATATATCCTTAATTGTAAAGTACCTTTAGCATCATTGACCCATTCAGCCAGTATATTAGCTGACGCTTTCTTATCTCTATAAAACAGACCTTTTATAGTTGGGTGTGGCCTTCGTGGCCAGAGACGGATATTATGTATTTTTGGATATGCTAATTTCACTTCCTTTGATATATTATACATCTTCTTTTTATTCATACCTTACAACCTGCTATATTAGGTACAAAAGGAGTCCATGAGCCAGTCTCGTCCAAAAGAATGAACTGACGATAATTTGAATCTGGCTTCCATTTTAACTTTTTAGTTATATCATAATTAAGGTCATCTTCAGGTATCTTACCAAGTATCCTGCTGTTAGAGAACTTGGTCATACTTGCGTTTAATAATTTCTCTGACTGGCTTATCAGGAACACTGAAACACCTCTCTTTTGAAACTTTGTAACATACTCTAGGCCTTTATTTAAACTGGAAGGTGAAACCTGTCCTTTAAATCTTCTCCTTAGTGCTTTTTGGTCGGGGAAAAATGTATCTGCTTCTTCAAATATTAAAGCTGGTTTTAATTGTTTTAAGTAAGGTGCTATCTTCTCCATTATCTTACCGGTTAATGCCATAGCTCTAAACTTCTCTTCTTCAGTTCTACCAGTCATTGATATTATCAGATTATGTTTAAGAAATAACTTAGGCCAATCTTCCACATACAACTTACCATCACCTTTCTGTTTAAAGAAATCCAACAAGAAAGGAAGCCGGGAGTTTATACTCCTTAACGTCACTTCATGATATGGAGATACTAATGTCAAACCTACGTCTTTATACTTTCTATTAAAGGCAACCATCGCATCCTCAGAATAAGGCAAACGCTGAGTTAATTTTAAAAATTCCTCTGGATTATCATAATGTATATCTATTCTTTCAGCCAAGTCCGCCAATATCTTAGCACCGAAATCAGCTATGCCCATTGAAGCCCAATCAGATGGATGATTATAATCACTTATCTTAAACGCAAAGTTCTTCACAACCTTAGCATTTAACCATCTTTTAGGATATTTGGCTTTTGGATTAAAATAAAGTACATGACGCTCCCACTCTTCATATAAATCAAATACCGCTACTCTCCTAAATACTGTTAAATCACAAGAAATATCTTTCGTTAATGAAGTCTTACCATATCTAGGTTTACTCAATAACAAAGTTACACCATAATATCTATTCTTAAAAAAACAAGTTTCTCCTGTAAATATAGTTTTACCTATAGGTATTTTTACGGTCTTACCTTTATATATCATGTTTCTCTTCTTCAATCACTTCCTTGCTTGGTTCTTCTTCCATGTCTTCCTTTAGTGCCTTTTCTTCTTTAGGTTCTTTTATTAATTTTATCAATAATGTATTCAAATATTTCATATTTGTTAAAATAATCTCTTTATCTCCTTGTATACTTTTTAAAACCATAATCGGTTGCATATACATTCTACCAGCTTCAGCCAACAATGCCTGTATTCCTGGGTGGCTGTTATAAAATTCATTAAAGTAAACTGCTGGATTCACTTCTTTAACTTCAGAAAATTTGGTATTCATTTGTCCTAACTGTGAAATTACTCTAGTTAGTGTATCTTTTAACTCAATTAGTTCTATTTCTTCCATTTTAATATTTCGGTGGTGATGGTTTACTGGCCTGAGAAAGCTCACGTACATATTTACTCATTTTGTCCTGATAGTAATAAAAGTCATTTTGTAACTTTAAATATCTATCTTTATATGAATCTCTATCTAACTGCATTCGTTGTAATATGTCCTGTATCTTTAACTCTTCAGTTGTAGCTTTTGAATTTGAATTATACGCTACTCTCCACCGTGGTCTGCCCATAGCTCCGCTTAGTGCTTGTAATGGCTTAATAGGCATTAATTGAGACTCTTTCACTGGAATTAATAAAGTATCTTTAAATCCTACTTTAGCTTCTATGAGAGCTTCACGGTCATTACTATCATTATTAGTTATTCTAACACCATGAACTTCACCCCGTATCCCCCATTTGTCATCCTGTATCTCTGCTCTTGGTATCTTAATTGGAGATTTAAATTTAGCTCCTTTTCTCTTTAATGGATAGAAATTTATTATAAAAAATAAAGCAGCTATACTTCCAAGTGTTAACGCCAACAATGTTACTAGAAAGGACATTATGCGTAACCTCCACCTTTTATTTTCTCAAATAATCCCATCTCTGCAACTACCATAAATAACAACAATAGTATAGCTCCAGCAGCTATCCAACCTAAATACTTAGAATTATCCCTCTCCATATCTAACTCCTTATCCAAACCTAACACTCTATCCTGAGAAAGATTAGCTCTTAGTTTCAAATCCGAATTAAACCGCATACAATTAGTTAAATCATCTGTAAGATTATTTAAGATACTCTGTTGAGGTAATATAGTATTATCTATATACGCTCTTAAATCATTATACTGCGAATCTTGTAATGTTGTGGTTGCTTTACAAGCATCTGAGATTTCACTTAGATTTATCTCATAAAAATCATAAGTATAATTAAACTCCATTGTAAATACTGGCTGCTTCACCTGAGTTCCTACTATAGTATACTCAAATATATTATCTCCACCTTGAATTACAACAATAGTATCATTTACATTGTGCGTGATTGTAACATTAAGTGGCACATTAACTATCTCTGTTACTGTTTCATTTACCGCTAACACGGGTGCTAAAAACAACAGTAAAACTACCCAAACATACTTCTTCTTATTCATTCTTCTTCACCTTCTAGTACTTCTTTCATAATTCTCTCCCTTTCCTCAAATTTTGCTACTTCCAGTTCCCTACTTATTTGAGTTGAGCGGTCAAATAACTCTCTTTCCCTAGTCTTAAAGTCTTGATTATATTTTCCAACTAAATTAGTTCCACGAAACTGGAATAATTGGTTACTATGTTTATCATATAAACTATAATTATCGCCATTTGAACTTGCTTCTATCCCCTTAAGATTTGGCAGAAAAGAAGCAGTTCCGTGAAATTGCTCATATTGTGACTCTAAATTGTTCATTACATTACCTAAACTAAAATCTATCTCCTTCTTCCGTTTGTAATAATACAAACCAATCACTAGCAAAACGATAATAAAACTATAAGCATAACCCTCACCAGTTATTGATTCATTATAACTCAAGAACCATACAAAAATAATCAAAACCAAACCAATTATCGCTAAGTCTTTTATATGGCTCTGAATCTTACTTTTAAGTATTGACTTTTTAATTTGTGTCTCTGTCATGTAGATACCTCATGCTCTTTATTCCATACTTTTAATATCTTTTTAAAAGTTTCTTCCTTAGTTCTTAACTTATAAATATATCTTCCTTTCCTCAAAATCTCTTCAATTTCTTCGTCATATTTGAACGTACTTGAAACCATAGTATTTCACTAGGACTAATAGTTTATAAACTTTCTGCATTCTCTAGAAGATAAATGTTTATATAATAGGTATTATATACTATGGTTTATGATTGAAAAATGAAACTATTTAATTTTTATATTGATGAAGAAACTAGAAAAGAAGTAAACAAAGTAGCCGAAAAACACTTGGCTAGTAAAAGTAAAATCATAAGGAGAGCTTTAATGCTCTACTTAGAGAAGGTGAAACGAAATGAAAGAGAAGGAATACCAGAACTACCTTAATCTATATTTAGGAGTTATTGCTTCCGTTAATGTGAAGGATATGGAGAAAGTTCTAGACGCTATTAGGGAAAATGGAGGAAGAATAATCTATGTTAGAAAATCCTCACAGCACCTAAAAATAATAGACGGCGGGAACGACAATGAAGAATAAATTTGATGGTAGATATGAAGAACTGATTAAGGGAATTGATGAAGAAAATATAAAAAAACTAAAAGAAGACCTTATTGATAAACAAGGGAAATTAAACAGATTAGTTTTATCTCAAATCTTACGAACTAAATTTACAATAAAAACTCCTAGAGATACTGAAGAGATATTATATTATAATGATGGTATTTTTCATAGTGGTGGAGAAATAAAACTAAAGGAAGAAGCTCAAAAGATACATCCTAAAATTTCAAAGCACGATAAAGAAGAGGTTTTGGAATTAACCAGAGGTAAAACCTATATTGACAGAGACGAATTAAATAAGGACCCAAATTTAATAACTTTGAAAAATGTAAATTATAATATTGAAGAGAATAAAAGCTATAAATTATCATATAAAATATATAACACTGTTAGGTTACCTATAAAATATGACCCTGATGCAGATTGTCCGAATATAAAGAAATTCTTGGGTGAAGTATTGGACCAATCAAACATACCAGTTATCCAAGAAAGTATAGGATATTGTTTGCTAAAAGACTATCCGATACAAAAAGCAATTATGTTTATTGGTGATGGTGCTAATGGAAAATCTGTTCTTTTAAATCTGATAAAAACTTTCCTAGGTAGTGAAAATGTATGCGGTATTCCTTTGCAAAGTTTAGACAGAAATAGGTTTGCTAGTTCAAGACTATATGGAAAGTTAGCTAATATTTATCCAGATATATCTTCAAGAGCATTATATGAAACGGGAGTTTTCAAGATGATGGTTGGTGGGGATATGATAACCGCAGAACAAAAGTTCAGAAATGGCTTTAATTTCGTCAATCATGCTAAACTGATGTTCTCATGCAATCAACTTCCAGAAACCCATGATAACACTTCAGCATATTTTAGAAGATGGATAATAATTGATTTTCCAAATATTTTCAAGGGAAAAGATGCAGACAAAAAACTAATAAAGAAATTAACAACGGAGGAAGAACTATCTGGGTTATTTAATTGGGCAATTAAAGGATTAAATAGATTATTAGCCGCTGGTGACTTTACAAATTCAGCAGCGATGGAAGATATTGAGAAAATTTACAAGATGAAAAGTTCACCTTTGTCTGCATTCGTAGACCAAGAAGTAGAAATTTCTATGAATGAGTATATTTTAAAAGATAAATTTTATGAAAAGTTTCAAGAGTTTTGTGAAAATAATGGATTGGAATTAATTCAAAAGCAGGAAGTAGGTAAGAAGTTACCTTTGCTTATAGCGAAAGTTAGAACTGACAGAATTACAATCGTTAAACGGAGGGAATATATTTGGAAAAATATTAAGCTAAAAAGTGATACTTTTGTGGCTAAGCTGCCTAAGGTAAATACTACTTTAAAGAATTTAGGGAAAACTGTATATTATACTAAAGTAAGGAAGTGTATAGGCAGCTTAGGCAATACAAACTTTACTAGAAATGAGCTGTTAAAAACATTAGAGGATAATAATATTTTAGGTAAGAGAGCAGAAAAAACTATAGAATTATGGTTAAATAAGGGGATAATCTTTGAATTTGATAAAAACAAATTCAAATTTGTTTGAGGTAAAAGAACCTGGAACTAAAAAGGTGAAGAAATGATAAAGATTAAATGCGCTATATGCGGAAAGGAAATAGTAAATCCTAACGGAGACCAAGTTACTTGCGGCGGTGAATGTGCTAAAAAATGGATAAAAGAACTTCATAAACGATATAGAACACGTTATGTAGAAGCACAGAGAGAATTACGAAATCGTCATAGAAATGAGTTTTTAAAGATATTGCATGAATTGAATTAAGGAGGTAAAAAGAAATGGGAATATTTGACAATTCAATATATCAAAATAGAAAACAATTAGAGAGACTTAAAAAAATACAAATGGAGCGAGAACTCAAAATTCAGAACATGGAACTGTTCGGTGGCAACAGCAGGGGAGATATAAGTCATGGAGTTTCAAAAAGTAAGAAGAAAAAGGATTTTGGCGATTGTTCAAATTATGATTCGGGAGGTTTTTAAGAATGAGGCAGAAGAATAAGAAAATCATGTTTATGGGTTGTGCCATGTCTTGTTTTTTTATTTTGGGCAGTCTTATTACTTCTGTTTGTTTTATTAATGGGGATATTATTTATAGGTCTTTTGTTACGCAAGCATATGATGGTGTTAGTGGTTCAATGACTGAACAGGAGGTGTTGGATTTGTGTAATATGACTGGAGATGAGTACATCGGTTGTCTGCATGACTTGTTTGTTTCGGAAGTAACACCAAACGCTTCTGACTGCCAGAAAAGGGGGTATATTTCATATTCAGCTATGGAAGTGCTTAATCATGGTCAAGGATGTTGCAGGGATGCCGCAGAATATTATTCATACTTTCTAGATAAGAAAAACATAAGCAATCAGTTGGTGTATGTACCTATGACTGAACCTGAACACATATTCGTTGTAGCTACCTTAATGGAAAATAATATTATAGCTAGTTATACGATACTTGACTTTAATATAATATGGACGGTTATGACAGAGGGATAGAAAATTATATATAGAAGGAGATTTTATGATAAAACATGGCTTTAAGGAATATTCTTAGAAGGTATAAGGTAACTTTATTGATGGTTTTGATTTTCACGTCACTTAAAATTCACGCTGCTGTACGAATGTATAAAGTGGATGAGCTTTATGGGTGGGGGCATATAGCTTCAGTAAGCGTTGAAAGTATAATTATTATTTTAGTTATCTCATTTCTAGTTGAACACTACTTAGGAATGAAAGTTTACGGTTAATACGAATGGTATCAAGCAAGCTAACTTTAGCGGTTGGTTTTTTTATCTTCTTTCTATTGATAAATATAGTAATGTTAGGTAGAGGTTTTATTATGGGTGAAGTGACATCTACTGAAGATGTTTGGGAGCAAGTATCCCCTATGAACTCTTTGACGAATTATAATGACTGGCTGAAAGTAAGTTATGAACAAGGTCAAATATATAAGGCCAATCTTCAAAGTTCGGAGATTAACGAACTTACAGGTATGGAGCTTGCTACTTATATGAATGAACAGGAGATGGGTTTACGTAATGCTAATTTCGGAATTGTTATATCAATTTTAGCAATACTAGTTTTTATCACATTTATAGCTACGTTATTTTATTTTCCAATGCCTAATGGCTACCAATGGTTTGGATTGAGTTTATTAATTTCTTTAGGAATAACTCACTTCTTTTTTAACGGTTTATACGGGGTATTGTATGTCCTAAATGGGGTAATTTAAATGATAACTGATAAATTCTTAACTATGTTGTATCCAAGGAATTCAGGCATTCCGTTAGACATACTTTCTTACCTTAAAGGTATGCCCAAACAAAAAGAAACGGTCTTTGAAAAGTTTAAGTTAGATACGCATAACGAAATAGACCAATCTAAATGGAATCGTTGGATTCGCAAGTTAAAATCTGTAGGTATGATAAAAGGAGAATATATTAACGGTGAATATTTTTATAGAACTAATCCAGATGGATTTAATCAAACTATAATGGAATTAAAAAGAGATTTTAATCGGAGGTTTCAATGAAAAGGTTTATATTAACTTTAATAGTAATGTTGGTGTTAATTTCAGATAATATAGTTGCTATGAGTATAGGAACAACAGAAATTCCTTTAATATATAAATTAGCTATAACAGTAGTTGTAGCATTACTAATCCATTTAATGTATACCAAATGGAGCTGATGGTTTAAGCGCTATTATGTATTAACACTTCCTAACTGAAAGCTAAGATTTCTAAATAGCGCTTAAACATATATTTTAAACAAATAAGCCATATTCTTTGTCGGAATCATATTTCAGAAAGAGATTTTATGAGGGGATTTTCAGTATTTTTATTTCAGTAGCGTTTTAACCACCATTTTTAAAGATAGAAAATTATATATAGAAGGAGATTTTATGATTATATGGTTCTTTGGACTTTAGTTCAAAGAAAGGAGCAAAGGTGCTTTAAAATGTGGGGAATTTTATTGGTTGCACTTGGTGTGATTCTGGTGGTCGCCGGAGTAGCTAAGTGGACTAAAAAAAGAGATATGGCTATCGGTGTAGGAGCTGTTTTGCTAATTTTTGGCGGCTTATTCATGGGTGGTTTTTCAGGTATAAGTGACTTATCCGTATGGGATGATGTTACAGACTACGATATCGGTGGAGATGGTATTTTAACAGGATGTGATGAACAAAAGACTATAGAAAGTTTAACTGTAGTCGCAAAAACTGAATACTCTAACAGTTATGTAACTGCTTCGGGGGATTTGAAGTATTTTGAAGTTGATGTAGACCCAACTGATTCAAATGCTAATCCTATAGATAGTTCAACATTTTCAAGCGGAACTGTATCCGATACTAGCAAGTTAGTTCAAACTTGTACTCCATATCATATTATATATGATGGTGGTGGAACTTACTACGGTGAAGATTTAGGCATAGTTACTTTTGATATTAATGATTTAAATTCAGATACTGGACAATTAACGTGGCCAGCAATAACTGTAGCAACAGTAGGTACAATTACAGATATGTTTGATGAAACTAATGATGAAAGTACATATCTTAACGGAGCAACTGATGTAGATGCAGCAGGTGCAGAAATATCTTGTACAGATTCAGCAGATGCAACAATAAATTATAATGAAACAGCCGGAGATGGAGCTTGGTATTTAAAAGTTACTTTTGAATGTACTGGAGCAAACACAGAATGTAGAGATATGGTTATAGACTTTGATAACTGGGAATCGGGAGCTTCTCCTGAAGGTAACGAAATATCTAGTTTAACAGCACAACTAGAATCTGGAACTGATTTAGGTATACCAGCAGATTTAACTAATTACTGGTCAAACCGAGACCAAGTAAGTATCGGAACTATGTTAGGTGGACAATCTGCGTTATATAAGTTCTCGTGGACTTACACAGAGGCAAACTTAGATACAAATGATGACTATATGATTTGTTTTGATGATTTAGGTGAATACGGTGGAACTGACGTAAGTATGGATGGTGGTGCAACTGGTGATTGTATAGACTTTGACGCAACAGCTTAAATAAGGATTTTTTTCCTTATTTTTGTTGGAGATAAAAATGAATAAGTCTTTAGTTGTGCTAGCGTTAGGAATACTGTTAGTTATGCCTATTGCTTACGCAGACAACGGAGTTGATTTAAATGTTAGAGAAATAGGTCAGATTGAGTGGTATCTGAGAGATATGTTAGGTAATCCACTTTCTATAAGTTATGACAAACCATATTACCAACTAGGTGATGAGATTTCTATAGGTGTTACGTTACCAGTGTATAATTCTGAATGTGATACTTCAGTTAATAGAGTTAAGATATGGTTAGATGGTTCAATTATAGCCGATTCGCAGACCTATTTTGCATCATGTAGTGCTATTGCTGTAGCAGCTAATATCAATTTAGATAGTGATAGTTTAAATATTGGTTCAGGAGAACATACACTAGAAATTCAGTTCTTCTCAGGTAATACAGCAATAACGCCAAAAGAAACAAGTGTTTTCTTAATGTATGCAGAGGATGACTCTGACCCTGACCCAGAATGTACCCCTATGTGTTTTGAGTGGAGTGACTGTATGTTATCACCAACTCACGGAAGTGACGGATACCAAACTAGGAGCTGTGTAACTTCAGATTGTTCTCCTTATATGGACGAGAGAGGATGTGATTATCCACATACCCATATGGATTGTAGAGAAGCGGATTGTACTCAGGTAAGCGGTTATGGTAATGACGAATGTAATGAAGATTCTGATTGTGTTCATATGGCCTGTACAGGTGAAGTATGTACTCAGGTAATAGGTGATGCAAACGATGAATGTCTTCATGATTCTGACTGTATTGACAATAACGGCGGAGGAGATGACGATGACAATGATGATGAGTTTCCATGGATTGAAATGGCAATAGTAGGAGCGATAATATTTAGTTTACTAGGTGGATATATGGTGATGAGAAAATGAAAACTGTAGGTGTTTTATTTATATTTGTGGCTATAGTGCTTCTTGGAGGTGCTTTTGTATTAGGAGCAACTGGTGTAAATTTAACTCCAAATAACGGTAAACCTAAGATAGTATGTGACATTCAGGTTACAAATCCACACAATATACCATATGTTGATGACAACATGGATATACAGTCTGCCAACTGTCAAGTCGTTGGAACTTGCGGCTTTATAGATAGTTTTACAATAACGCCTTTATGGTTCGAGAATACGGGTCAGTTGATTGTAGAATCTGGCGGAGACCAAGCGAAAAAAAGTTTATTTATCGCTGAAGGAGCATCACAGACATTTGAGATGACTGTTTGCAGTGACTTGGATAGGGTTATTGTTACTATAAAAGATGATAGTAATAATATAGATGATACTAGAGAGGTGTTACTATGAAACTAAACAGTAAACAAATAACCATACTAATAATTGGAGCAATTATATTAATTGCTATGTGGTTAAACGCTTGGCTAATTGGTCTAGGATTTATTGCTCTAATTGTTTTAGGAGTAGTATATGGAATCGCAACATTAAAAGGTTTAGTGTAGAGGTGCAAAAATGAATATTAATGGTAAAGGTGTAATGGTAAGCGGAGTTACTGGTGCTGGAGTATTAATAGTTATTGCATTAATACTCGGTTCAATAGCTGGTCAAGGGATTGCTACAGCAGGATTAATCGGATGCTTTGCAGGTGGTTTAAGTTATATCTTTGGAACAGCAGTTTAAGATGGCAATAGCAATAGACGATAAACGGGTTTTTATCCTTTTGCTGTTAGTCGCAGGAGTTTTAGGATGGCTGGTAGTGACATTTTATAATCAAGATTCATTAGTAGAGAATTTTCCTGCAATAACAATATACGGCTTTCTTTTGATAATCTCAATGATAGGAGTACTATCTGTTCGGAGGTGGTTACAATAGATTACGCAGGTATTTATAGTTGGAAGAATTACTTCGTTGGATTGATAGCGGGAGCTATCTTCTTAGTTTTAAACTCATTAATTCCAATTCTAGGCATGGGTATCCTACCTCAGATAGCACTGGGATGGACTCAGGCATCACAGCTTCTTTTAATAGTCATTGTTGCGCCAATCTTAGAAGAAGTTTTTTTTGTGTATATACTATATAATACTACGAATAAAATATTGCGTTCAGCATTAGGATTTGGAGGTACATTACTAGCAGTATTAATTATTGCACTAGGATTTTCAATATATCATTTAAACGCTTATGGTGTAGGTCTGGTGGCAGCTTTTGTCGGTGCGTTTGCATTTAGAATATATGCTATAGCGTGGTATGAATGGAGGCACGACCTTATAGTACCTATAGGTGCGCATATGTTTTTTAACGGTGTTTATTGGGGAGTAACATTTCTATCGTTTGGAGTGATGGTTTAAAATGGATAATAAATATATACTAATCGGAATTTTAGGAATAATAATTGTAGCTATGTTTCTTTTTAGATGTGAATTTTTATGTGATGATTGCTGCGAAGAAGGTTATGAAATTAATAGAGTGGATAAAGTCAATATTTAATAAGACCAAAGGGTTAAGGAGGTAAAAAGATGAAGAAACTAATATTCGGAATAGTAGTGATTATTTGTGCTTTGTTTTTAACACAATCAGCAACCGCTACAGCTAGTGATTACTTACAAGATAACACAAAGACATTATATGCAAATGAAGTAGGTCGATATTGTATCTATTACCAGAGTACTGGGCAAAACACGAAAACCGAACAAGCAACTGTTACAGTCGGAGGAGAAATGATTCTAAATTTAGAAGAGTTTGAGAGAGAGTATATTATACCTCCAGGAACTGTAAGTGACGATTTTCCAGTATGTATGGAATTAATGTTACCTTCAGATGCAACATTAGGTGTTAAATATCCTATTACTTATACAGATAAGACAATATATCTTACTTTAGCTGAGACGTCAGGTGCATGTACGACTAAAGCATATAAACAATGTTATAGCGGGGATGTATGGTGGTATGACTCTTGTGGTAATACTGATGAGATATATCAGGTTTGTGACGCTAAAGAAGTATGTGGAACTAATGAATGCGAGAACTTTGAAGGTAGTTGGCTTGAAAAGATGTGGTATAACTTCATGGCGTGGATAAATGATTTAATAAGAGGATTTAAATGAGAGGGTATATTTTAATAGGAGTGATAATATTGTTATTAGTTAGTATTCCCTCTGCAAGTGCTTATGCTAGTGATTTCTTAGAAAATAAGACGGCGATTATTGCTGAAGGGGAACAAAAGGAATATTGTGTTTATCTTCAGAACCCATCAGGTCAAGTAAACCATTCATATCAAGCATTAATTTTTGACGGAGAAGAAGATATAATAGATAACTTAGAAGAAGTTGAAGGAGCATATTCCGTACCTATAGGTACAGTAAGTGACGATTTTCCAGTATGTATGAATTTAAAACTACCATGGTATCATCTTTTATTTAGTCATGATAAAAGATATGAGTTTAGATATACAGTACCGCAATTAAATCAGGAGCAATTTATAGCGGGGCGTATGATTAACGTTCAAATACAAGTTTGGAGCGCAATATATGTTAAAGAAGAAATAACGGAAGATACAGAAACTAATAGGGTATATCGTATTATACAATTCATAAAAAATAATATACATATCTGAATATGGAGGTCTAAATGAAATTAATAGAGTGGATAAAGTCAACATTTAAAAGTAAGTAAGAACTAAATAGGTAAATGCTATGAGTAAAACTAAACGAAAAACATGTTTGTTTAAGAATAGGTGTTCAAAATCTAATATACTTACATCTATTAGTTTATTATTATTTTTGTTAATCTTTTCAAGTTATATGTTATTAATATATACTGAAGAAGCAGAGGCTTCAACATCAGCACCTAATGCACCTACAATAAATAGTCCTGCTAATGGAGCTACAGGAGTTTCTACTTCTACCATTTTAAATGTAACTGTAACTGACCCTGATGCAGATGCTATGAATGTATCTTTTTATAATAATGCAACAGATGCTCAAATAGGCACAACTCAGACAAATATATCAAACGGTGCAACGGCTCAAGTGACTTGGGATGGATTAAGTGCAGGAACTTATTATTGGTATGCAAATGCAACGGATATTACAGGTACTACTAAGAGTTCGGTTTGGAACTTTAGGGTGGATGCTTCTATATGGGAAGATTTTGAGGATGGAAATATAACTGATACTTGGTATGGGTTCACTAGCGACCCTGTAGATTCAGGTGGTTTTTTAATAAATAATGTTACCACACAACATGGAAGCTATTCTATGAATATTCACTATACACATCATTCGACGTTTAATATATATAGAAATATATCGCAAACATCTCCAAAAGCAGTGGAATTTTACGCATATGCAGCTAGATTATTTAGCAAAACATTTTGGATTTATTTAAGAGATAATGGAACTATCGTTATGGATGTTAACGTAATTATTGATTGGTATAATGTTGGGTTAAATTTATCGTCTGATACATGGCATGCAATTCAATTTACAAATATTGATTGGACATCCGAAACCTATGATATTTATGCTGATGGACTTTTAAAAGTGAAAAATAAAAGTTTCACAAATTCTGCTAATTCAATAGATGGAATAAGACTAAAAATATATTCTAGTTCTTCAGGTCAGGATGGATATGTAGATTATTTTCACGAAATCCAAAATGTTGAGCTAAATAATCCTGCTAATGAAGCCATGGGAATATCTACTTCACCAAATTTAAATGTGACAGTCACAGACCCAGATGGAGACATAATGAATGTATCTTTTTGGAATAATGCTACTGGAACTCAAATAAATGTAACACAAACAGCTATATCTAATGGTTCAACAGCTCAAGTTACTTGGTCAGAATTAAATATATCTACTACATATAATTGGTATGTTAATACTACAGATGGTACACATATTATTAAGAGTTCGGTTTGGAACTTTACTACAAACGCAGCACCAACACTCACTGCGATTGATAGTTCTCCTGAACCTGCATACACTGCTGACGATTTGCTGTTCAATATAACTTGTACAGATGTTGATATAGGAGATACTATAACTGCATACCTGCAAATATTCAATGGTTCAGTATCTTTCAAGAACCATTCAGCAGTCGTTGTGACTGCTACAAATACTTTATTATGGACTGTCAGTTCTGGCAATACTTCAAAAGGTGAAGTATGGAACGGTACCTACTGGTGCGGTGACGGAATTGAGAATACCTCAAAAAGTTGGGATTCAATAACTATCTCAAATACTGCTCCAAACTCTCCAACTCTAAATAATCCTTCTAATGGAGCAATAGGACAAACATTAAGTGTAAATCTTAATGTAACTGTAACGGAGGATGATGGAGATTCTATGAATGTATCTTTTTGGAATAATGCTACTGGAACTCAAATAAATGTTACAAAGACAGGAATATCTAACGGTTCTACAGCTCAAGTTACTTGGTCAGGTCTAAATACATCAACGACTTATTATTGGTATGTTAATGTTACAGATGGAACTGCTACTACTAAGAGTTCAGTTTGGAGTTTTACTACTAATTCAGTTCCTATATT
>Ga0307928_10001786_pt1 | contig 16401 bp, 15 predicted proteins | sample AceLakmetagen232_FD_201815 | JGI IMG/M metagenome (GOLD analysis project Ga0307928, IMG submission 201815) | Saline water microbial communities from Ace Lake, Antarctica - #232 | ecosystem: Environmental > Aquatic > Non-marine Saline and Alkaline > Saline | place: Antarctica: Ace Lake... | reverse complement strand
ACGGCCTATCTGGCGCTGTACGCGGCCCTGAACGGCGCCCGGGTGATCAGCGTGGACGCCAGCAACGAGATGGACCTGATCGCGCCCCTGGCCGACCACCTGCCTTTGGAGTTGGTCCAGGCCGACATTCTCAAGACGGACGTGGTCGATAAGATCCTGGCGCGGGACCTGCCTGGACCACTCATGCTCTACTGCGACAACGGCGACAAGCCGCGGGAAGTGCAACGCTTGGTCCCACAGCTTGCGCCCGGCGATTACTGTATCGTTCACGACTGGGGGCTCAATATCCAAGAGGCCGACGTGGCCGAACTGCTTATGGACGACACGATCACGTATTATCATCGCCTGGCGTGGGAGCATAGCGGCACCCACATGGGATTTGTGAGGACTTGAAATGGCGCTGACATTGTCGGAACTCCGCACCCGGGTCCAGACCAACACGAACCGCACCGATAAGGACACGCAGATCGACGTGGCGATCAACGACGCGATCAAGGACATCGGGCGACACCGTGAGTGGAAGGACCTGCGGATCGAGAAGGAGATCACCCTGACGATTGACACCTACCGCTACGCCTTCCCCTCCGATATGAACACCTGTCTGAGCATGAAAATATACGACGGCACCGAGAGCGTCGAGCTCATGGAGCGCACGAAGGAATGGCTCAACCGGGCGGTCCCGGCCCCGGCCTCAGACGGGACAGCGCGACCGCAATACTACGCGGTGGACGGCAACTACTACGAGTTGTACCCGGTGCCCAACGAGGCCTACACCGTCCGCATTCTGTATCTGCGCTGGCCGGCGGAGCTCACGCTGGATTCCCAAGCGTGTGACATTGACGGGATCGACGACGTGGTTGTCTCCCTGGCGACGAGCGGCGTGTATGCGTCCCTGGGCCAGTTGGACATGGCGAACTACTGGGAGAACAAGTATCTGCGCTCGCGCAAGGATGCGTCGATCGCGGACAGCCGCCGCCCGAACTATCACGGTGAGAGCGACGGCATCACCTTGGGGGGCTCCCGACGGGGCCTTCCGGCGAACTACTGGAATCGTCCTGACATAGGGTAGCGATGAGCGAGTACGAGACAATCGAATCGGGCGAAGGCGACTACGACGTGGTAGACGAGGACGCCGCGACCACGCCGCAGACCGGCGACGGAGACCAGGCCGATCTGTTCCAGGGCCGCTTGGATGAACCCGCGCCCGGATCCGCTGAAACGGTCGGTGCGGCCAGCCCCGACTATGACGAGGCGCACCCCGCCCCCGAGCCGGATCCTGAACCTGAACCCGAGCCCGACCCGGATCCGATCGGCGCGTGTTGCATTGGCGACGGAGTGTGCGTGGACGGCATGACCGAGGCCAACTGTGTCGCCGCGAGTGGCTCATGGCTTGGTGAGGGTCTGATCTGCAATGATTATGTATGCCGTGCGAGACCACCGGATGAGGGGATAGCTGAAATACCCTTGGGAGATTGCAGCACCATAACCGCCGAGGTGTACCACAGTCCGTATTATGATATGGACATGCCTGGTGGGCTTCAAGTTACCATCAATCCCATTCCGGATCAGCCTGAGTTAGCCGGCACATTTACGCTTCACAGCCAATGGCCGACGACGGCTGCATGGTGGTCTGGATTCCACGAGGCCCCCGGCTACGCTTACCCGGAATATGCCGTAGTGGTTTATGCCTCAATGGGTGGCAACAGGGAGCACCCATATATGGTGATCGCGTGGGGTTTGGTGCGAAAAGATGATTATGGCAACTACTGTGCAGCGGGTGACCGCAACTGGGGCTCGAATCAAGACGATCTGCCAAAAGATGATTTCCCCTATGACTTTGAATTAACCCAATATCCAGACACGATCTTTGAAAACTACGCACTCGATCCGGCAATCGTGATCGCCTGTCCTCCCATTGGGGCATGTTGTTTCGATGATGGGACGTGCTCTGAGCTCGATGATGAGGACTGTGTCGCGGCCGGCGGCACTTACCAGGGCGACGATACGGTCTGCGACCCGAACCCCTGTCCGCAACCCACCGGCGCTTGTTGTATGCCGGATGGGAGTTGTTCGGTCCTGACGGAAGCGGCCTGTTCGATCGCTGGCGGAAACTATCAAGGCGATGATGAGGTATGCGACCCGAACCCCTGTCCGCAACCCACCGGCGCTTGTTGCTTCGACGACGGGACGTGCTCAGTACTCACCGACGCCGCGTGTACGCTCGCGGGCGGCACTTACCAGGGTGACGACACCGTATGTAGTCCCAACCCGTGTCCACAGCCCACCGGCGCTTGTTGCTTCGACGACGGGACGTGCTCAGTACTCACCGAGGCGGCTTGTGCACTCGCTGGCGGTGCGTATGAAGGTGACGATGAGGTTTGCAGTCCAAATCCTTGTCCTTCACCGGGGGCAATTTGTAACGACTGCTCTGTTCACACCAGCGGTACTTCACCGTGTGATTACAAAGTTACCTTTGCTGGTGTAGACCCAGCTTGCACCTTCTGGGCGTTTGTTGAGGGGGTCTGGACGTTCCACCAGATAATACCTGCCTGTGAGTGGAGCGATACAACGATGGGGCAGGTTGGCCCCACAGTCTACAGTCGCGTTATCCACGACGGCACTTCAATCGAAGTAAGAATTAGCAAGCAAGCCGGATGGCCTCCATCGTGGAAATATCTTAGCTATAAACTCACGGGCTTGACGACTCCAAGGAGCGGTATCGGAACTTGGGTACTCCCCTTTGTGTCCGATTCTTACGGATGTGGGGTTGACTTATCAGCCTCGACTGTCACTGTAGAATTAATTTAGCGAGGACTTGGTATGGCGAAGATGAAGTACATTATTGTGAAGGGCAGGTGGCGAGGCGACACGCTGGAGGTGGTCCGGGGCAAGTGCTCAACGTGCTCGCCCATGACCTACTTCGAGTGTACGCATGAGACGGACGGCGGCCGGCAAAAGACGAGCTTCTGTCAAGAGTGCCCTCGCCGATCGGAGTGTATGGAATGACGCAACGCTACGAGACCCACTACAAATTCGCTGCCGCGGAGTCGCGGACTTCGGCTCGATTCAATGCGATCTTCGAGGACATCGACAATCGCCTGAACGCCGCCGAGGTGCACATTCTCCGCACCGACAACCCGCACGGCGTGACCGTCGGCGACGCGGCGCAGGTAGCGATCCAGTTGCCGGTCGGCTTCTCGATCCCCGGCGACGACGACCCCGATACTCACGTTCACTTTCGGGTCCAGATCAGCGAGAACGCGGACTTTTCCGATCCGGTTGTGGACGCAGAATCCAAGGACGATCAGACCGCGTGGTATTACAACAACGGCTCCACCTGGACCGCTCTACAAGTCGCCGGCGTCCTGGCGTATTGGGAATGGGAGTCGGACGACTTCGGCCAGCGCACGAAGGCCGCGCAGGGCTACACCGGCTACGAGGCCATGTATGTCGTGCCTTCGGATGCCGGGCTCACCAGTGGAAAGACGTACTATTACCGCATAATGCAGTATGATGTTGAAGGCGCCGAGTACGGGTCCGAGTGGATCGCCGGCGCAGTCAAAACGTAAACGCCCGAGAGGGCAGAGGAGGTCGCAATGAAGTATCTGGTGATGGCGTTGGTACTCGTTTTGGCTCTGGTGGTTCCGGCATTCGCCGCGTGGGACCAGGCGGCGTTTGACAACCTGGATACCGCCTATAAGGCCGCAGTCGCGGCAAAGGGAAAGGCGGTCACTACCGAGACCAGGACGGCACTCCATAAGGCCACATGGGACCGCAAAACATTCGGGTGGGACGCCTTTCTGGATTGCGCCGACAAGGTGGCGTTTGACTCCGTGGCCACAGCAGTGCAGCAGAGCTACTCGGCCGATGAGGCCAAGAGCATCATCATCGTCGGTGCCTATCGCAAGGGACGTGGCTACAAGTTGCGCGAGGACGGTGCGCTGACCACCGGCGGCACCAAGATTTCTGTGGCTGACCTCAAGGCGTCTTTGGAACCGATCGTCGGCGCGGATGTCCGTTCGGGAAAGTTGCCGCCTTACGAAACCACACTTGCCCGATTCTGTGGCATCTCCAGCGCGGCCTCCATCGGAGTCGAATTGCAGGGCAAGGTCTGGAAAGCCGCTTATCTGAAAGAGAAGCCTGGATATAACGACGGCTGCCTTACAGACGCGTTGCTTGGCGGACTGGAAACTGACGCGGCCCGCATCGAGGGTTTGCGCAAGTGCCATGCCAGCGATACGGACCTGGCGCTGGCGCTTCGCGCGCTTCAGCCCATATGGGCCGGCTGGTATATGGTCAGGGACGGCACGCTGATCAAGTCGCTTCCCGACCACGTCTTGCGCAGGAACAAGCCGAACCCCTACAACGATTCCTACGTGGCGATGGTGACACGGGTCTCTGTGGACGACAAGGCTGCCGCGCAATCTGCACTGGCCCCCATCCGCAAAGCGCTTCTGGTCAATCTGACCAGCGCGAATGTGTCGGCAGAGGACAAGGTTGCGGCCAAGACGGCCCTGCAGGAACTCTACGTCTACTATGACGCGCTTGGATTGGAGAGATAACCATGGCCGCGAAGCGAACAGCGATCCTTGGCGGACTGGCCGCCGCGAGCGTGGTGACTGTGGCGCTGCTCGCGACGCGCCCAGCCGTCAGCCCGGAGGACCAGGTTTTCAAAGATCTCGAAACGGTCGCGATTCCAGAGCGCATTGAACATGCGTTCCCGCGCAACTTCGAGGCCCCTCTGGATTCCGGGCTTGGCAGACAATTCGCCGGCGATTTCGCAGGCGGCTTCCATGGCATAGCTGGTGACGCCTGGCCGACACGGCAATGCGCGTTTGCGGCGTCGCCGCAGCCGTTTGCCACAGCGACGTATCGACGGGGTGTAGAGGCTGTGTCCAATCGGGCCTTCACCCCCGTCGTAACGTCCGTTGAGGCGATGTCCCAAAAGCTGGACCGCGAGCGGTTGCAGAACGCGCTTCGGAGCGGTCGCGGCAAGATGCGCTCAATCTGCCAGGCCCGTGGGCTGGTCGGCACATCAGGACAATTGCGCAAGACCGTCTCAGCCGCAACACGCCGGTTCAATTCACACGATACCGCGTCCATCGACGCTGGCAACCTGATGCTGATTGATGTGAAGGCGGGAGTGAAAGCCGACCTGGTGTCTGTCTTGGAAGAACTTCAGGCCCGCCAGCCGATGGAGGTGCTGATCGGCTGGCGTGGCCTGAACAACATCAGCCACACAGATGTGAGCCAGTACGACGCCTATGCCGCTCAAATTGCCCAGGCCGCTGAACTGGTCCGCGCCTATGACCCGAGCATCTTTATCTGGGTGACGGTCTGCGCTTACACGGCCACGTACGACGCCTGGATTCAGCGTGTGGCCCCGATCGGCGATGGCATTGCGCTGTGGAATGTGGCCTTCTTCCCGATCGTGCCTCGATTCGGGCGAATTCACGCGAAGGTGTTCGCTGATTCAAGCGGCAAGCCGATTGCCCTGGCGGGATTCTACGGCGTGAAGTCACACGCGCCACGGCCAAAGGATTTTGAGGCGCGCATGGCCGATGCCGAAGCGGCCGCTAAAAAAGCTGGATTCGTGGAATTTTGGAGGGCTCAGTAATGCGGTATTGGATAATCAGCCTGGCGGTAATTCTCGCGCTTGCGGCGCCTTCTTTCGCGTGGCAGGATACAGATTGCCCCGAAGGCCACATCGAGACGGACACGGTTTCCGACGGCAAGGTGTTTCCTTCTACTACCACCTCGATCACCGAGCTTCTGGGCACTGCGCACAAGGGCGGTGACGATCAGGCCGACGCGGACACTCGCGGCATTGTCTACACGCTCTATCTGTGGTGGGACCGCGATAAGGACGGCACGGCCGACTCCGGCGACGAGCCGGTGGGCTTTGCCGTGCTCACCGCGGGGATCGACGACGCCGTGACGACTATCCCGATCAACGCAAGTGTGTTCTTTTTGTCGAGCGGGTTTGTCACGATCGGCACGGAGTTGATCCAGTACACCGGCAAGACGGGCAATACCCTTACTGGCGCGACCAGAGGAGCCAACGAGGCTACCGCGGCCTCGCATAGTGCCGGCGACGCCGTAACGGCTGTCAATGCGTGGGAGAACGCCGCGTCGTACACATGCGACGGCTCGCCGGACAACACGATCGGATGGGACGCAACAACGCCGACCGCCGACGACGGCACGGAAGGCAATCTACTCCAGGGCGGGGATACGATCACGGTTGTAGCGGGGCGCTACTATTTGATGAAGCTCCGCGTGGTAGACGGGAGTGGCAACACGAACACGGAGGTTGATGATGCGGACGTGTTTGAGAGTTACGGCCCGAGCGCTTACCTGGACGAAGATGGCGACGCAACCCAGGGACTTGAGGACGACGAAGTTTGGCAACTACGGATAAACAAGAAACCACGGCGGAGATAGGAATGCCAACACCAGATGCAAGGCTCGCGGCGTTAGAGGCGCGGTGTGCAGAGAGAGGGCCGGCGTTGAAGTCTCTACACAAAGAAGTTATAGACCTTAACGAGGAGGTCGTACTTCTCCGTATTGTCGCGACGAAACTCAACGGGAATCTTCGTATGGCGTTGTTCAAGATCAATGCGGTCTGGGCCGTGGCGATGATAGTCCTGCAAGGACTCACGTACTGGCTTATTAAAAAGGGATAAGGAATGACTATTCTCAAAAGCAAGAAGTTTTGGGCAAGCGTGAGCGCGGTTATCGCAGCGGTTGGAGCCGGATTCACAGGCGCCCAGCCGTGGGGAACGGTGATCATGGAAGTCGTCGGCGCGATCATGGCGTATGTCGCCGCGCAGGGCATCGCAGACGCCGGGAAGGAAAAGGCCCTTGTAGAGAAAGGGAAGTAACATGGCCGCGATTACGATCATGGAGATTATCGCCCTGAGTACGGCGATCGCCAAGCTCGTCAAGCTGTCTTGGGGAATTTGGATCGCGACCCGCCGGGACTACAACCCCGAGAAGGCGATCCTGCTGTTGCGCGACGCGGCGGCGGATCCGGCGATCCGATCGTTGATCTGGCGGCACCCCGCCGGGAAACGGGCGATGGTGCTTATCGAGCGGCACGGCGACGACGCCGCAACGCTGGCGAGCGAGGCGACCGTTCTGGGTAAGTCGCTGGCGCGTGTGTTGTACGCGGTGCGCATGGTGCTGGTTGAGAAGGCCGAGCACGAGTCACGAGAAGCATTCTTCGAGCTTCATAGCCACTATCCGGGCGAGGCTCATTGTGAGGTGACATAATGGCATTTGTTGAAGATTGGGCCGAGGAGGACTTTGGGTCGCGGGACGCCGCAACGATCGACGACCTGATCGAATCCCTGACAACGGGTGTCCGCGAGCGCATGGCCGTGGAACACCATGCGTATGCGGACGAGACGGGCCATTCCGACGTGTGGCGCCACAAGAAGGCGTCGGCGCGTTCCAACTACGGCGTGGCCGCCAACAAGCCCACCACGGAGGCTACGGGCCGCGTGGACGGTGCGGCCTACTACGAGACGGACACCGGGCTCACGAAGTACTGGGACGCCGTGGAGGAGGAGTGGGTGACGCAGTCTGGTAATGCCCACGCCGGCCTGACCTCCACGTATGCGACCGGATTGGTCTCAGTCACCGTGGACTCCGCCGTGATCACCGGCACCGATACGGTCTGGTCTACCAACATCACAACCGCCGACGTGTTCAAGGGCCCCGATGGCGAATACTACGGGATCCAGTCGGTAGATGCTGACGGGCAGATTACGCTCGATCGCACTTACGTTGGCACGACCGCGGCGGGACAGGCGTACACGATTTACCTGGACGGACACCCCCAGTACGTGCGTAAGAGCGGCGGCACGATCGACGGCGATCTGGCAGTGACCGGAACGCTCGCCATAGCGGGAGCTCTCGCCTTGGTCGGCGCCAAGATCACCGGGCTGGCGGACGGCGAGGATGCCGACGATGCGGCGGCCTTCGGGCAACTGGGAGTCACCGGGTTTAAGGTTGGTACGTACACCGGCGATGGCGCCGATGATCACGAGATCACTGGCTTGGGATTCGACCCGCACCTGGTGCTCGTGTACGGGCAAATGGCGGGTCGATATGCGCGTATGCGCACCTCCGTTGACACCAAAACCAAGGACCTAACCGACGGGTCCTACAACAGCAACGAGATCACCGCCCTGACGGTCACAGCCGAGGGCGAGCATGGATTCACCCTCGGCTCCAGTTCGTATTGCAACTCCAACGGCGCGACGTTTACCTACATTGCGATTAAGGGACAATAATGGCCAAGGTGCTGTTCTATCAGATCGCCGCGCCGGACGCGGGGCTCAACAAGGAGCACCCGCCGTCCATGTTGCAGGAGCGTGAGACGCCGCGCTGTACGAACGTCCGCTTCCGTGGTGGCGAGGTGTTCAAGCGGCGCGGGTACGCGACCGTGGGCGCGACCAGTGTGGCCGCGTCCTGGCCGATTGCGTCGAATCCGACGCTCGTGTACGACTACCGGCTCCAGAGCGGCACCCAGAAGGCCATGATAGCCACCCCGTCGGCCCTTTATGCCTATGGCTCCGGGGTCTGGTCTCCAATCAAGACTGGACTGGGCGGCGGGGCCGACGGGTACCATAGCGCCTGTGTGGCGAACGACACCTGGATGTACACCAACGGCGTGGACCACATCCAGAAGTGGACCGGATCCGGCATGGCGAGCGACCTGGCCGGCGGCTCGGATTACCAGTTGCAGGACCACCACGTTGCCAGGGCGGTGGTGAATTACGCCGACCGGCTGCTCCTGCTGGGGACGACCGAGAGCGGACTGTTCGTCCCCCAGCGTGTGCGGTGGAGCGAGTTCGGCAAGATCGAGGAGTTTGCCGAGGCCGAGGGGGGCGGGTACGCCGACTTGGAGGACGACCCTGGCGGGATTATCGCCGGCCAACTTCTCGGCGACTGGGTGATTCTCTACAAGGCACAGTCGATCATTCGTGGCGCCTACGTGGGCGGCGCAGTGCCGCTCGTATTCAACACCATCATCCCGAACACCGGCTGTCCCGCGCCGCGCACGATCCAGGACCTTGGGAACGCGCATGTGTTTATGGGCGAGGACGACATCTATCTGCTCAACGGGTCGGCAATCGACCCGATCGGCCACCGAGTCCGCGACGACATCTTCAACAACGTGGCACGGGCCAACTTCCCCATCTGCTTTAGTGTGCTCAATCGCGACGAACATACCTACATGCTCTACGTGCCGCATGGCGGCGACACGATCAACCGCGCCTACATCTGGGACTACCAGCAGGACAAGTGGTCGCAGGACAGCGTGTCCGGAATCACCGCCGCCGGCGCCTTGGCGATCGGCGAGACGCTGACCATCGACGACCTGGCCGGCCTCATCGGAGATCTGACCGGAACGATCGACGAGTTGGGGGGATTTGAGGGAAGATATTTCAACGTGCTCGCCGACGAGGACGGTTATGTCTACGCCGACGACCGCACGGCCATCGACGAGAATGGCGTGGCGGTAGATGCCTCCTGGGAAACCAGCGACCTGACCTTCGGCAGCGAGTACGTGGACCGCAACAAGCGCGTCCAGAAGATCATGCTGGAGGCGCACGGAGACTCCCTGGACGTGGCGTACTCAACCGACCGGGGCGCGACGTGGACGACGGTGGCGACTCAGACGCTCGCGAACGAGTACATGCGCTATGAATTGGACATCGACACCACCACGCGGATCTTCCGTCTGCGGTTGCGCAACAAGACAAGCAATGAGCGGTTTTGGGTCCGATGGCTTGGATTCAGATTTCAACTCGGAGGACTCTGGTAATGAAACTGCAACGCCGACCGTTTCTCCCAACACCGCCACCGGGGATCTCAGACCCCGTGATCCGCGACTACCTGAGTCAACTACACTTGGCCTTAGAGCGCGTAGTCCAAGACATTCATACGGATTTTGCGCAAGGCCACGCGACGCTCACGGAGTTCAGCGCCGACCCGTCCGCGAGCGATCTGGACGAGAATCAGATGGCCGTCCGGTCCGACGCCGGCAACGAGGCGCTCTATATCAACGTCGGCGGGACGGTGAAAAAGGCTATCTTGACATAGGAGACGATTATGGATCTCGGGAAAATGACCGGGGGGCTTTTTGACAGCGGGGACTCGCTAGAGACGTTTTCCACACTGTCGCCACAGCAGTCGGTAATCAGCAAGAAGCTGCGTGAGTACATGACGGACCGGATCGGCAAGGGACTCCCGACGTATGAGGGCGAACGGGTCGCTCCGATGTCAACTCAGGAACAGGCCGGGCTCGGGGCGCTCAATCAGTACCAGTCCGGCTACGGCGCGTACATGCCGCAACAGCAGGGGGTCTTTGCGAAGGCCCTGGCCGGCAACGCGCTTCCGCAGATCGACTCCTCGGGCGCGTCACAGTATTTTGAGAACAACATCGCGCCGATCTTCCAGCGGCGGTTTCAGGAATTTATGGCGCCGGCCATGGAGCAGACCCGAGCGATGGGCGGTCGCAAGAGTAGCTCGGCGATGAACCAGACGGTCGCCACCCAAGCCGCCGGCCTTGGCGATCAGTTGTCCCAGATGCAGTACCAGTATCTCCAGCAGGAACAGGCGGCGCAGCGCCAGCGCGAGGAGCTCAACGCGCAGTACCAGGTCGGCGCCATGCAATCGACGGATCCGCTTCGCGCCGAACAGTTGCGCGTGGCCGCCTCCGGCGAATCCGGCCTGGCGCAGTTGCCCAGGATGCTCGAACAGGCCGGCATGGACGCGGCCTTCCAAGAATTTATGCGGACACTGCCTGAGATGAATCCAGTGCTCGCTCAAGCCATGCAGTACATCGGGATCCCAATGCAGGGAACGTACATGCAATCGAACCCGGGTCTGGTTTCTCAGGTCTCGAATGGAATGGGCCAGCTTGCCGACCTGGTCGGTAATACCCAAGCGATCAGCGGCGGACAAGGATCCCTGCAAACTCAGAACTCGGGCAGCGGCGGTGGCGGTGGTGGCGGCGGTGGCGGCACCGGCAATATGTACGCAAAAGCATTCGCGGCACTTATGGGAGGTGGAGGATAATGCCAGGCACAGGTTATATTGGACGAGCAGGTTGGGGCATTGAGCCCTATATTCCGCGAGCCGCGCTGGGGATTGGCGCACTCAGGGATCAGCAGGAACGCACCCGGCAAGCGCAGTCGAAGATCGACACCGAGAAGAAGGAGCGCGACCGTGGTTACTACGACAACATGGCCGGCACGATCGCCTCCACAGCCGCACGACTCCAGGACGGGGCTGGGAAAACGATGATGCGGGCCGTTGCCGAGCAGATCTATATTAAGAATGGCCTGTCTCCGGAGGAGGCCAGGGCCCGAGTAGAAACTGGTCAACTCCCGGTTCTGGCGGGTAAGGCGCAGGGGCAGAAGGAAATGGACGTGATCGACAGGCAGGGCAAAGTAACCCAAGCGAACAAGACACACAGCACCAATGAGGCCCTTCGCCTGCACAACGCGCAGAAGCCCACACTTGCGGACATGGGCAAGAAAGGCATCGGCAACCTACTCGAAACAATCGGCACGGAGACCGGGCGGGGGATCGGTAAGGAGCTCGGCGGACAAAACGCACTGGATCGCGAACTGGCGAAGATCCGCGCCGCCGCGAGCAAAAGTGGCACCGACTCCTCCTTGGCGGCTGGCCGCATTGTCACCTTGATTACAAAATCATATAAAGCCGAACGTGCTCCGCTCCTCGCCATTCTTGAGAACCCAGGAACAACACCACAGGTAAGAGCCGTGGCGCAAGCGAGACTTGACGTACTGAACGCCGAGATCAACGCCAAGGTGGCGGAGGCACTCGAAAAGGTCGGCTTGGGCCATCTCGCGGTGGGCGCGACCAATCAAAGCTCTATACCGCCAGCCACACAACGCGCAGGTGTTCTAAAACAATATCTCGGGGAGTAGCCATGGCAGACCCCATTACCAATTACCGATGGGAAGATGTGGAGCGATGGCCCGAGGTCCAGCAACTCGCCCCGGAAAAGCGTGAGCGTCTCAAGCAAGAATACTGGCATGAGATGGAACGCTCGCCGGAGTTTTCCGAGTTGCCGCCCGAGAAGCGCGACCGGGTCCTCCAAAACTTCTGGAAGATCCAGCCACAGTCGGATCCGGCCCAAGTCGGGGTCGCGGACGTGGCGAAGGACCTGCCCGGAGCATTGGAATCCACCGCGGCGCAGATCCCGCCGACCCTTCATTCGGCGGGGCGCAATCTGATCCAGGCAGCGCCAAGCGCGTATCGGGCTACCCGCGACGATGCCGTCAAGATGATCAAGGGCCACAAGGACACGATCGTCGAAGGGTACAACAAGGCAACGGATATAGGTGCCCGGATGATCACCGGCGCGTTCGGCGAAGGACGGCAAAAAGACTCCCCGCCCCAGTCGCCCGAGTGGCGCCAGCATGTGAGGTATTTTCAACTCAAGTACGACGTGTCGCCGAAGGAGGCGATCCGGCTGGCGACCGTGGCGACGAAGCGACTCAGCCGCGACGAACACGCCGACACCTTCGCCAAGGGCTTTTCAAGCGCCGCGGGGAAGATCCCGGCGCAAGCGTTTGGCGAGATTGCCGACTTCCGCGGGAGTATCGTGCTGGGCCGCGAGATCAAGCGGCTGGAGGATGTGGTCCTGCCGAAGCTCGAACGCATTGCCGAGGGCAGTCCCCAAGACGAAGCCAAGCTGTTCCAAGTCCGCAACGAGGTCGCACAACTCAAAGCCGAACGTAAGGCGATCTCCACCGGGTCGCCGTATCGTCCGCTGGCTGATCGTGCTGAGAACCCGAGTCTGAGCTTCAAGGCCGGCCAGGCGGTCGAGGGCCTGGGCGAAGTTGTGGGTGCCGTCGGTGCCGCCGGCGTAGTAGTCCCAAGCGTCGCCGCCCCGGCTCTTGGCATGGGGGCACTTTCCGCACTCAAGACGGAAGGCGGGATCCCTGAGAAGGTTGGCGGCGGGTTGCGGGGTATGGGAACCGGCTTGATGTTCACTGGTGCCGGCGCACTCCCCGGAGCGGCCCAAGTAGCTGGTTTGGCCGCCATCCCCGGTATCAACACCGCATTGCAAGAGAACGTCCGCCCGACCGGGCGGGGGGGCAAAGAGATTCTGACGGACATGGGGGCCGAGGCCCTGATCCTGCTGGGGCTGAAATACCTGAACGCAAAGACCGTCAAGAAGGGCTACGACAAGTGGCGCACCGCCGCGGACAAACGATTGATCTCCCAGATGAATAAGGCCGTGACGAACATGCGGACCGGCAAGGGCGACGTGGTGAAGGTGATCACCCGGATGGACAAGCTGACGCGACGGTTGAAAAAGGTAGGACAGGAGCCCCCGAAGGAGTGGGGGGACAACTTCGCCAAGCTCGTGGACATGACGAAAACCGCCGAAGGCCGGGCCGAACTGCGCTCGCGGGTCGGGCCTATCCCTGGAACCAAGCCCAGTGCCGAGGCCAACGCCGCTCCACAGGGCCCCGTAACGGCTCAAAACAGGCTCTTGGGGGCACCTGGAGGGCCGAAGGGTGCACAGACACCCCCAAGCACTGCCAAGCCGCCCCAGGTCGAAATAAGGCCAGTAGCAACCCCCTCTGGCGCACAGAAGGGACTCCCTGCCCCGCCCACGCTCAAGGGACTCCCCGAACCGGGTCCTGCTGCTGCTGCGGGAACCTTGGAAGCACTCCAGCGGAAAGGCCCGCTACGCCCAGGAGCGCCGGCCAAGGCCAAGGAACCGTGGAAGCGCGAAAACGCCCCACAGGTTGCGCAGGTCACTTCGATTGGGTCAGTAGAAGTCAAGGGGGATACCGGCACAAAGCGCGGGAAAGACATTCTCATCCCCGGCTACGAGGAGTACAAATTTGCCGCGATCCCGCCTCACGGATCGGCGGCAAACCATGATAAGGTTGGATGGGATATTGTTGAACAAACCACAGGGAAAAGCCTTGCGCATGGTCACACAAGCCGCAAGGCCGGAGTCGGGGCCGTGGGGGCAGATGCCGAAAGCATGGAGGCGGTAGCAAATCGCGCCAAGGCGGGATTAGACAGGGTCGGCAAGGCAGAACTAGACCGCCTTATCAAAGCCGGTGCTCCCGATATGGAGTTGGAGGAGGTCCCGGACGCGATCATCGAGAAGGACAAGAACGAGCCCGTCAAGCCGCCCGTCGCACCGACGCCGCCAACGGCATTGGAGACAGACCAAATAAAAGCGGCGGCCAACAAGAATTATACTGGCCTGTTGGGTGTTTGGAAGAAGGGGGCAAATCGCCACGCATCCGTTCCAAGTGACATCGCGGACTATGGAAAACGTGCGGGGCATGACGCGCAGGGTATCTACAAAGACATGCTCGACGCTGGCATTGAGGACCTCGACGCGCAGGGGGCGATACAGCATGAGTTTCCTGACGCATCTTTCGACAGGGCACCGCCGGCGCCGAAAGAGCCCACGCCGCCGCCAACCGAGCCGGTGTCGGACGACGAAATTGTCAAGCTCCAAGACGAAGCACGGAAGGCCGAGGTCGCTTACGATACGCTGATAGATCAGACCCGGGCGCTCAGAAAGAAACACGCCAGGAGCAAGAGTCGGACGAACCGCGCTAAGATATATCTTGAACTAGACGCTCTGGAACAACAGGCGATTGAGGCGCGGAGGGCGTACCAAGCCGCCAAAACCAAGACTTACAACCGTCGGATCGATCGCGGCGCCGCACAGACCGACAACCCGGTCCTGAAAATAGCCGCCGAATATGGTCGCGGTAAGAGCGGCACGAAAGATCTTACCAATCAAGAGCGAGTGGACCGAACCGATAGCGCATTCAAAGCGCTGGAGCGCGAGGTCCGGAAAATACTCACAGAGAACCCCGCCACAGCGGAATCACTTGCTCCCGCCAAACGGGCGCTCGGCGCAATCAAGCGCGATACCGGGACGGCGTTGGACGTGGCGACGGATAAGGCCGTGGAGGACGCGGCAAGTGCGTTTATGGACACCCCCCTCCTGGCCGAGAAGTTGCCCCAAGTGGTCGATACGATTCGAGGCCACTACTACGGCGCGATCAACAAAGCATTTATGGCCCAGGCGCTCGCTGAACTTGAAAAGCTCGAAAACCTGCCCTACAACATAAAACAGAAGTACACGCGCCGAATAAACACGAAGCAGAGCATGGAGACGACCGCCGACGCGCTCAAAGAGGCCAAGGCCGAGGACGACAAACTCAAGCGCCAGAACTCCGATATTACCGACGCCGAGCTGGCCGAGTACGATGCCCTGGAACCGTATGTGAAAGCGGCCATGGAGCAAGGTCGGGACCGGGAGAGCTACAGGCCCTACGGACAGCCCGATGAGTTGTTGAAGAAGCTCCAGGACCTCGGGCTTGTGGAAAAGACGGGCGACGGCTACAGCGAAGCGTACACCCCGAAGGGCAACCGCATGATCCTGGCCGCCGACACTCGCATCAAAGCGGCTGAACAGGCCAAGCGTACCGCCGATCTCGCCAAGGCCAAGGAGCACCTCCCGAACTACCCCAAGACGATCGCCGGCTACACGGATCGAGTTATCTTTGACGTAATCGAAAAATTCAAAGTGGACAGTAGCGTTCCGGACGAGCCTGAGATCAATCTCGACGTCCTGACCAATCCCGAAGCCACACGCCTCGCCAAGGCGGGGCTCGTGAAACTCAGCGGTGAGATCACGCCGGCCGGCAAGAAGCTCGCGATCGCGCTCGAACGGTTGGCCCCGCTGGACGACATGGACATTGAGACCCCGCTGTCCGAAGCGAAGCCGCAAAAGATCCCGAGCCACTACGACCCCGAGACGCTCACTACGCCGGGTAAAAAGCCATGGAAAGCCGCATTGCGGTTTGCGGCAGAGCCAGATGATGTGGCCCGATACAAAGGGTTAGCCGGTCTTGCTCTGTACCCGTCCGAGATCGTCGCCACAGATGGCCGCAGGATGATCATTGTCCCGGGCAAAACCGGGCGCAAGGGTAAGAAGATGGTCGTTCTATTCCCCGACGGCTCGCCCATGCCGAAAGACTCAACATTCCCGGCGCATAAAGACCTAATGCCTGAGACCACGTCTGAGACGTTGCTCGGCACACTCAACGTCGCCGACGAACTGCAACGCTGGAAGGGCTGGCGGCCCTGGAAAGCAGGTAAAACCTTTGTCACGATCGCCGAGAATGAAGTCCTCCAGATCGACGGGAACTTTTACATCGACGCACTCAACTCGCTCAAGGATCTCGGCATTGAGGAAGTCCATGCGTATCGTGGTGCTCATCTTCTTTTCTTGAGCGAAAAGCCCGGGGGCAGCAAAACCGGCGTCCGTGCCCTGATTATGGGGATAACCGTGGACGAGGC
>Ga0307928_10001785_pt1 | contig 16404 bp, 11 predicted proteins | sample AceLakmetagen232_FD_201815 | JGI IMG/M metagenome (GOLD analysis project Ga0307928, IMG submission 201815) | Saline water microbial communities from Ace Lake, Antarctica - #232 | ecosystem: Environmental > Aquatic > Non-marine Saline and Alkaline > Saline | place: Antarctica: Ace Lake... | reverse complement strand
ATATATTTATAAGCTGTTCCAGCATTATTACCAACAATCTGAAACCAACCACCAAATGACCAATCGGAATTAGGAAAAGATAAGGTTCCTGTATCCGCAATTAGAGTCTTGTCTCCTGTATTTTCTGTTTCGTCATATGACCACCCATATTCATAGCCCTTGACTTCATAAAAGCCGGGAGTAAAATTAGTTCCAGAAGCAACTTGAATTAAGTTACCAATCATATCAGGAGCAAAAGTACTACCAGAACTAGTTACCTCTAAAGTTACTATGCCACTACAGGCTAAATCAGTATTAGCAACTTCGGCAGCATCTTGCAAAGTATAATCAGTCCCGCTTGCCGCACCTGGTACGAACCCTCCACCATTAGTGTCATCGCCACCCTGTCTAACTTCCCATGTTGTAATGCCTATAGCCATCTGTATTCCTAAAAAGTAAAAATAACCTATCTACAGTATATTATACACCATTTACCCGTGCTTTTTAGATTTCTAAAGTTTCCACTTGGACTGTCCGCAATCCCAAATTTTTACCAGTTTATTATCGTAACCAGAACTTCCAGGGAATTTCATCCTGTGGAATGTTTGACGTGTATCGGTCCACTTGAAGCTGGGACAAGATGATATGTTGGTAAAACCAAAGTCATGTAAATATAAACCTTGTCCATATCTCAAGTCTATAAAAGTAACTAAAGAATCCATATCTAAATTAGACTTAGCAAATTTTAGTAGCTTAGAAAAACTGCCTTGAATAGTATGGTTCTTAACAGAGCAAAAACGAGATATCTCATAATTTTTATTATCTAACCGTTTAATACACATAACAGCAACTGCTGTATTATTATGCTTAAGAGCAAAATATGTTCCAATACCACGACCCATCAGATGGTTAATCTCCATAAACTCTCGTCCTATCTTCTTGTCTAAGATTGCCATAGTACATTTTCTAGCACCTATCTTAACTGTATTACCAGTCTTACCTAAAACAATAGACTGTATGATATCTAACTTATTATTAATTTCATCTTCTCTAAAAAACAGTGGAGTATATCCATTGTCAATATATAACGCTCTCTTTTTAACATGATAATTGTTATCTTTGATAATAGCATCAGAGTGCCAGTATAGCCCATCAGTTTCTATGACTATGTTGTAGTCCGGTAGTACAAAGTCCGCTATTTTATTATCTATACATACTTGAGTTTTATATGATATATTTAGTTCGTCTAAACACTTACTTAACATACTTTCTAAGTAAGTACAAAACTTAGTAGTCTTTACCGCAGTTTCTAATCCAACTTTCCTCACACGTTCGTGAAAACTACTGAGGTTAATACCAATACTATCTGCCAGTACTTTAGCGGTCTTGCCATCATATTCCACCTCATGTCCATTAGCAATTCTGGTCTTTCTACGCTTAATGTTAAACTCATCTTGACGAGTTTTGTCGTTAACTATATATTCTGTACCATATTTTTCTAAGTTGGTGGCTCGTATCTTACTTAATACATCCTGGGTTTCTTCTTCAGTTCTATTGTCAACATAGTTTCGGAAAGATTTTTTACCCTTATTAGACTGTATAAAGTGTTTATGTCCGTATCTTTCTTTATTGGTCTTCTCACGTTTCGCCTGAACATTCCCCGTGGTATCTAACCCAAGAGATTTCATGAAAGCTATTAACACACTTCTGGTAATATTAAAACGTGTAGCAATAGTTAATACAGATACATCATTTTGATACAATTCTAGTATCTGCTCTTTATAGTCCTCAACACAAATGCCAATGCCGCCCTTAGTTAAACTTGCTTTTTGTCTCACTTCTTTATTTTGTGATGGATTTTTGACTCCATACTTAGCCATAGAAGACTCTTCCCTTTTCTTAGAGCGACAATTGACACAGGCATCTTTCTGTATGATCCTGTATCCCTTTATTCTATTGCGATTAGGTTGGCTAAATTCACCACCACAGTAGTCACATATGCAATCTACTAATTTGAGGGAACCTTTGGTGAGATTTGTTGGGCTTTTTAACATATCAATATCCTTTATTAGAAACATAATGTATAAACGGCACACTATATTATAGCACGATAGAGACTGCTTTGTCTATGTGGTATGTCGTTTTTTTCTAAATAAAATAGGTTCCAACTTTTCAGAAGGAACCTATTATTATTGATAAGTCTATTAAAGTGATCCAAGAATCACGCGACGATTATCCAAGCAGGCGAACCCCTGTTCTGCCCATCCATAAACTCCAGCTCTCTTCTGACGATGAAGGGTATCATCTTCAAATACTTGAACTGTTTCACGAATTGGCATAACGAAGGAATCGTTACGACGGAGGTCAAGACCTACGCACATTTCTACGTCACCAGTTGGCAGACCAGCACTAAGCTGATTACTATAGAAAAGTTGGTATTCTTGGCCTTCACCAAGTTCATCTAGGTCGTGAAGGTTAACACCGAAAATACGATTAAGGGCGTTGTCACCATCAGCGGTAAAGATTTCACGTCGTGTGATTTCGTCGATCTGGTCTACGTTCCAGTTTCTAATGTCTTCCATAGCTTCTGGAGACACGTAGAGATCAGTCAAAGCACCACGGTTCATGGATGTAGTGTTACCACCACCATTACGTCGCATAACTGTCTTCATAAGAGAAACGAGTCTCTTAGTGAATTGACCAGCAGCAGCGTCAGCATCAAGAACAATAATGTTACGATCTACAGCAGCACTCACGAGTGTATGCCAACCGTCGTCATTAAGTTTCTTAACGAATTGAGCTTCCATTACTTCCATAGCTCTACCAACAATATCCCAACGAGCATCACGAGCGAACTTCAAGAGCCAGTCAATGGACGCACCGATATCATAGGTTGGAACCATAACATAGTCACCTTCAACATTACGTTGAGGAATATAACCATGATTAGGAATAGTATAAGCCACGAAGTCTTTTTCAGTTCCTGGGCTTAGGAAGTCTAATGGGAATTCTGATGTAGCACTTTGCTCCAATTGGATTGGTTCAAAGATACCATCAAGGATATTACCGTCGAGTACGCCTTGGCGTAACGGCAATTCCAGTGCCTTAGCAAGGTCCGAGGTCGCTTTAAGGGCTTCCTCTTTATTATATGAACCGGAGGCACGAAGTATCGCGTTCATTTTTTCAGTAGGTTTGTACTTCATTATATGCTCTCCTTAAGTTATATTTACTTCGATTGCCGCATAGCCATCTGCATCCTTGAGGGATTTAAATGTGCCTAATTGATATGTTGCGGCTGCACGGCTACTAGAATCAGTAACGGCGGTGGTTGATGCCCAACCTTGTGGTGTTCCACCTGAAGTAATTGCACCATAACCAACATAAGCTGGTTCGCCAATTGCAGGTGTTACGCCAGTATCGATAACGTTAGTGGTGATTTCACCCTGACGGAGTAAGGTGACTTTGCCACCAAGTTGTACTTCGTCTTTATGCCAGTTGATGTGCTGACGAGTGAGGTCAATATTGACCACATCAGTCAACAGAACACCAGCGAGGTATTTACCAGATGGTGTAGTTGGACTAGTAACTACAGCATTAGCATCATCCATAGCAGCACCAGAACCACCAGTACTAAAAACAAGAACTTCACCCTTTTCGGCGGTTTCGTTCATGAAATAGCTGATGTCTGTGCCAATATGATATTTGCGATCAGGTTTAAGAGCCATGATTATTTATCTCCTTCATCGGTGGTTTTCCCACCACGTAAAAACGACGCGATAACTTTACTTAAGTTTTCGCTTGTATCGTCATCTTCTGTTGCCTTAGTATCATCGTTAGCCAAAGAAGTGTCTGCTTTGTTCTCTACTGCTTCGTCGAGAGTCGTTGCGTCAGCATTGTCCTCGTTGTCGTCAGTTTCGTCAGAAGCCTTTTCTTTGTCCTTCTTCTGCTTTTTGTCCTTGTCTTCTTCTTTGTCTTCGTCCTTCTTAGGGGGGAAGACAGCAGAAGTTTGGACTTTAGAAGCTTTGATAAGTTCTGTAGCTACAACAGTAAATTGTTCTTCATCTAGGTTAGTAAAAGTAGCAACTGTTTCAGTCGCACTTTCTTTTTCAATACCACCATCTACCAAAGTAGAGACACGATTAGCTGTCGTCTCTGCGGCTTTGATTTCTTCCATCTTGGTTTCGAGTTCAGCTTTAGCAGTCTTTTCAGATTCTAATTCTGCTTTAACTTTATCTAACTCAGTACTTTTTTGCTCAAGCTCAGTATTAGCTGTTTCCAGTCTAGCACTCACAGCATTGCGTTGAGTATTAAGTTCTTCAATCTGGGAGGTATATTGAGCAACATCAGCATCAGCTACTTTTTTATTAGCTTCTACTAACTGTTTTTTAAGATCAACAACTTCAGCTTCTGCCTTGGTCGCTTGGTCTTTGAATAGTTGTTCACTCATATTATTTTCCTCTTTATGAAAATTAATGTCAGAGGAAACGTCTTCCTCTATATGATTAGATACACCAGCTTCTTCAGAAACCTCTAGTTTCTCAGATGCTGACGTAAACGTAAAATCGGTTCCAGCAGAGAAGATGACACTTTCAGGGTTAGCTGGCTTGCCAACATATCCTTTGCCACAGAACGTCAGGTTTTTTAAAAGTCTACCAACTTTATAGCCGTCGTACTCACCAGTTCCACCATAAGCACATAAATGCTTGGTTAAAAAGGCTGTACTCTCGTCACGTGCTTTAGTACTATGTTTACCATCTGGGGTAATAACAGCATAGTCAAAGTCAGTAAATAGCACTTCCATAGATACGAACTTCTGTCCCGCCTCAATTTGCTCGATGAGGGCAACAGTCCGATCCATCAACTCTTCACTTTCCCAATTCTTATAAATCACTGCACCAGTGACTAAATGGAATTTGTCGGGAAGATTATCCGTAGTTGTATTATCTGCAATAAGTGACCCGTCAGCATCAATAGCATAGCAATCTACCATGTGTCCAACTAATTTAGTCTCATCATGTTCAAGATTGGTAGGCTTATGAGATGGAGTGTGACGTGCTGCCCAAGTTTGTTTTGGATCAAATACGTCTGTGTTCTTATTCCAGCAAGTACTAACTAAGATAGATTTAGTATAATACAGGTCTGAGTCATTTTGAGAAGCTCTTGCGGCTATCGGGTTAGTTTCCCCTAAACTTGCAATGCTTTTCACAATGGCTTCCTGTATATCTTCCGTGGCGGGTTCAAGCGGATTTATAAAGGCAACAGATGACTGTGCCTGAATCTTATCAGCTAAACCAGCGACAGATATTTCAGATTGATATATAGGTATTTTTTGCATGAGTTGTCTCAATAATTATACACCATGTTTAAGATTTTACGCTAAAACCTAAAGCAGAAGCAAGATTTTCAGCTCTTTCAACAGCTTCGGTCTTAACAGTTTCTTCAACAATATCACCGTCATCACTAGCCATAATCTTAGTCACAGTAACAGTCTGTTCGTCTTCATTATACTTAGTGCTACGTATTTCTACGCTTGCATTATCACCATAACTATAGAAACAGACCTCGCTTACGTCTTTCATCTTCTTGCCATCTTGTGTTACAGCAAGCTTTTTATCGGCTGTATCAAATTCACATACTATCTTCGACATCTTCAGTCTCCTTATATTCTGCATATATACTTGCTTGAACAAATTTTAGTTCATCAAGCGTAAGATTCTTATCTAATTCTTCTCCTATACCCTCTACCCATATACAATAAGTAGAATATAAATTTTGGGGTATACCGCCCTTAGCACAAGCCTCAGCGATAGTTTGTTTGTCAAGTTCACTAAAAGGTTCCAAGTGACAGAGGGCTGCAAACTTAGTATTCTCTGCCTTTAAAGACTCGTCCTGGGTTAAACTTCTCATGTTTTTCTTGTCGAAATGTTGCAGCAAACCAGGGTTTACTAGTTCAGCAATAACAACTTGAGCTTGATGTGCCCATAACTCTATAGCAGCCTTAGTCTTAGGAACAAATTTCTTCTCTTTTCTTTTAACTTTATCATTAGAATTCTTGGGACGACCTTGTTGTGGTTGTCCTTTTTTCTTGGTAGGCGTAGTGCCACCTCCTGGACCAACTGGCTGTTTCATTAACAGGGCTGGTTTTTGCCCGTCTTCAGCAGGATATGTCATTAGATCACGTGTCTTAGCATCTTTCCTTAAGCCTACTTCACTAGGAGTAAGTACACCAGATTGCAGGGCGATCTTCTTAAGAGCAGAACCAAACTGAGGATCATGGTAAGGACCAGCCTTGGGAACATAAGAACCAGCAGCACGTTCTCTATTTTCGCGGTTAATACGAATACGTTCAAGCTCTGGATCAGCGTCACATAGGTGTTGTACCATTTCATCACTCATTAAGTTTCGGTCTGAAAGCTGGATAAGCATAGCTTTTTCGCTAGCATCATCACCCAAACTAGGCATTCTAAATTCGATCTTGGCCGGAAACCTAAACCCCATTGCCTTTTGTACTGCAACAATTTCCTGTTCCCAGAAGCATGATAACACACCACGACCATATTCTAGTCTACCCATAAGGGTTTTCAAGGATATAAGGTTGTTTGTAGTACCGGCAGCACCAAACGTTCCTGTTAGGGTAGGTGGAATACCTAAGCCAGCATAGATTGAATTAAGATGAGGCTTATACTTTTCTTCCCCCAGGAACTTATGAACGTCCGTATCGCTCTCAATAAGCTCAATATCTGGACCCCAGATAATATCAATAGTACCACCGCCAGTAGAGCTTTCAAGGATTTCAGCCAAGCGAGAAGATGCTACTCTAGTAGGCATAAGCTTAGCTTCTAAGTTACCAAGTTTGAATATACGAATCTTAGAGATCGCACCGTCAAGAGCAGCAGCGTCAGCCAATCTTAACTTCTCAAGCATCATCACATCATCCATAATAGCGTGTATCATAGGTGTTGCCCAGGATTGCCAGTCATCCTTCTTATAAGAGAATACACTGGTTTTCTCTTGTTCTAGCGGAACTATCCTATTGGTCTTGGCGGCAGCAATAACTTCTGGAGGCAACTCACTTACTAGTTTTTTCTCGGCCTCAGTCTTTGGACTCTTAATTAGCTTAGCAATAGACAATGGTAGCTTAATACCATAGGCGGGAGTATTTGTAAAGGACGCTAAAGGACCGCCGACTACATCTACAAAGACAGGATTAAGAAAATTATATCTCCAAGGGATTTCATTCTTATAGACTACGGGCGTTGTAATCTCTGTATCGGGCTTGGCAACAGCCTTATGGATAGAATTTTTACCCTTAACCTTGATCTTAGCAGTTTGCTTGCGTATTACTACTGTGCCAGTTCTGTACAAATGATTTAGAAATCGTTCAGAACGATCTTTACCTTGAACTCGCTTAAACCAGTTCTGATAAAACTTTTCAATCTTTTTATTAGGATGGACTAGACGTATACCCTGACATGCAAAATCAGCCATCAAATCTATAACATTACGGATAAGGCCAACATTACGATAAGCTAGATTAGCATCAGCCATCATCCCTTTATCAGAAGTGGCAGGAGCTTCCCCAGGACGAAAAGCATAATAGTCTTGTCTACTAAGACCAGGTTTGCCAGACGTATTTGATTGTAGATTAGATAGGTCTTGGTTCCAGCGTCCTACAGTACGGTTGACGGGAGCACCAATCTCTTCATTGAATGCTGCGAACGCGGGTTTATCTTCACCAAGTGTTCCAGACCAAGTTACATAAGCTGCTTCACCCTGATTAACTTTAGACTGATCATATTGGGACTTAGGGTATTTTTTCATGGTTTATATAGCCTCCTTATGGCAATAGTATTATACACCAAAACAATAGCATTGCCAATAGTATTACCATTGGCTCTTAATTACTGAGCGTATTATACCGTTGTCCATGCCATCCTGAAACCACTCTGGACCATAATACATTTGTCCTTCTTCGCCGTGCTGTATATCACCAATACGCCCACCTATCACTTGATATTCTGCCTCTGGAGCAGTTCTGTGTATTGTACGAGCAATCATATTTGCCATGACCAATGAAGAATAACGATCCTTACGGAGTCTACCCTTCTTACCAGTAGGCAATTTAACTTCTGGTGTATCCCACCTATCTCTAGCATTAACCCCAGTACCAGTTCTAGTAACAGTTATAGTACATAGTTCATCTTTAAGTTCTTCAAGCTCCATCACACAGTCTTCTAGTGTGTCGTATATATTAAACTTTTGTCCAGGATGTTTCTTCTCCCACTCCTGCTGTCGCAACTTATCATCATGTGCTGATAATTCGAGACTCACGGGATCAAACCTTGGCAATAATAATACCCTATCTTCAAAGTCTTTTCTAAGACCATGATTAGCTTCTGAGGTCCAATCAGACTTAGCAAATTGACATAGATGTAATATATGTTTACCTGGTTGAATGTCGGTGTCTTTTTCCTTGTCAGGGTCTATCACAGGCCATATGTAGTCCTCTCCTGATTCCATCTTGTCTGGGTCGTGAAGACCTTCTTCGATAGCTATACCGCCGCCCTGTGCGTCTAGGGCTATTGCTTCACAGGGGAACGACCTCATCAAGTCTCTGATCTTACGAACACAGAATCCATAGAAGTCACTCTTATCTGCCATTCCGGCCTTGAGCCTACGTTTAAAATCTTTTCTATTAGTGGACCATGAGTAGACAATTCTAGTGTGGTCTTTATGTAATTCTAATATTACAATAGAAAAGTTGTCTTGTTCTGATGCAGGATCGATGCCGTATACATAACGATATGCCGAACTACCTCTTAATTTGGGATCAAACCATATGGGGCCAGAAGGTAGGTTAACAGGATGAGTATCCGAAGCAACGCAACGCTCTATAAGTGTTCTTTTAAAGAAACCATCGCTATCTGCTGTAAAGACAGCCCCGTATTCCATTTGGTATAAACCAGAGTGAATGGTCGCTCTAGCTCTGGATACCTGCCTATCATCCATAAAACCTTCAGGAATAATTTCATAGGGGATTCTCATAACAGAATAGTCACGCCAGTCAAAGTTATCTGGCACATCATCCATACCCATTATGTCACAGAGCTTTTGTTTATCGCCTTGTGTTCTAATAATCTGGCAATATTTTTTCCAGTAATCTGCAAAGTGTTGAAAATCATAACCAGCAGTACCAGAGAGGATAGCTTGGTTGCCGCCCTTTTGCTTGTACTTATGTTCTGCATCAGCAGTCCATATACCCATCTTCGTCATGGCTTTACGGCGAGCAGCTTCTTTAACATTAGATACTGGGTCTGAGGATACGGCAGCGAAACCAGCAACTACTGTTTCATAGATATCTGGAGGAATTGAATTGTGGTTTCTAAAACCACCAGCATAGAAACTGTGTGTTTGTGGTAAGTGATAATCGTACAGAACCTGCTGTTCTTCTAGTTTGGTTACGGACACCACCTGTTTATACTGTGTTCGCAATCGAATGCCGCTAACGGTCCTAATGGCTTGTTGCTTTGTATTAACTCTTTTTTGTATTGTCTTATCTAAATACTTAATAGATATCTTCCATTTATCTCTGCTTTTATCGTATGTATAATTTAAGGGTTTAACTGGAATATAACAATTTTTAATAGGATTTTGAAACCTATCTATATTAAGTTTGCTAGCAAAATCATAAGCATCAAACCCATTAAGTCTAACAAACCATTGTTGGTTATCACTAAGATTAGATTTTCTTTTATTGATATATCCGTCATATCCAAGCTTATTAAGCACTATTTGTACATCTCTACATAGCTGTTCTGAAACAGAATAATACGCAACACCTAAACGATTGTCTATTTTTTTCTTGTCTGAATATAAAAAGCAAGAGCCATCACCTTCAAATAGTCCTTCTAAAAACGCATAAACACAAGATTTGTTGGACAACAAGATGGCTGACGGAATACACTTAGTATGTGCTGTAGTATAATTTAATCCGTAAGTAAACAACTTGTCTCTTAATGTTTCGTCATACTTATAAAGTTCGTAAGATTTTTTACAATTCCATCCTCTACGATCAGTATGTGCTTCTCTAGTACAAACCTTAAAACCAAATTCATTCATTAACTTGCATGCCAATAACTCGTTTGTAGTTTTAATAGAAATACGCTTTTTGTCATTGACAGAACCTTCGCTAATTAATATACCAAGCAACCATGCTGTTTTTTCGTCTATGTCTTTTGGAGATTCTTGCGGAAAAACATATTTATTATCAGCTTCAACAAAATCTGTTTTACATAATTCTAATGGTTTTTTCCACCCTTCTTGTGTCATTAGCTTATGGTTTTCTGAGCATCTAATAACATATCCGTTTTTAAACTTAACTTCATATACATCACAAGGTGTTGGTGTCATAATATATTTGTCCATTCGTTCTGTAGGACATGAGGCATCACCAGTAATTATATCTAACTTACTATGATCTATATTAGTATCTCCTATTCTAACTAATCCTTTAGTTGTTTCTACTATAGTATTACTTTCTAAGCAATTAAATTCGTCTGCTATAATAATATGAGCACGAAGACCACGAATCTTAGTACCATCGCCTAATGGCACGGCTATAGCCCAACTATCATTAATACGCATAGTACAACGGTCTGTGTCTCTACGTGGACCACTAGTATTAGTATCACATAATGATCTAAATACAGGAGCGTTATTCCACATAGTTTCCATATACTCAAATATAACTTTGGACTGACGGAAGGCAGCACCAACGATAACAATCTTAGTACCAGGATATAGAATACACTTTAGCATAGCGTATAGTGCTAATAGATAAGAGTTGTGTGTAACTATATAATCTTTAGTAATATATGTATGGTCGTCGTTATCCACTGTAATACAATGACCGTCTTTTTTACCTATGTATTCAATGTTGGTTATAAACACCTTGTCGTACTTAGATTGTCCTTGCTTAGATATGTCATGATCAACATACTGTAATTTTCTGGCAAGAGAAAAAACGGGTTGCTTAGTATATATACTAATGCGATTACAATCAGCATATCTATTATTTCTAAACCACGATTCTTTAATAGCATGTTTACAATGTAAACCGCAAGATCGTGCAACATCTAAAAAGTCAGTTGATAGTCGGTTAGACACCGTGTAGTATTCTATAACAGATTTTTTTGAATATCCATCAGTATCCATTAACCCACGTATCAATTCTAGTTTTTGATCGTATGCACAATATTTATATTGTTCTGGAATAAATTTTGTATGAGAGCTACATCCTAAAAGCCCTGTGTGTTCAACCAAAACATGAAATGCGGGAACAGATTTACAACTTCTCACAACTGTACAAATATAACAATTGTCTTTTTTCTTTCTAGTTAATTTATATCCGTTTGGTAGCAACTGTTCAAACCTATCAATTAGCTCTACATCGTTGTTGGTTAAACTAATGGTATGTTGAGTTATGCTACCATCTCCTAATAACACACCTAAAACATAAGGATGTATAACAAAATCTTGTCTATCTTCATCTAATAGAGGCTGATTGATCGGCAATGCGTATCTATACTCTTTAGTTAACTTGCCAGGAATTTTAGACTTACTATCTTTACGAACATTAAAATAGTTACCAACTAATTCGCTTGTTTTGACTTCAGACCATACTATATTATCTTTGTCCTTGTTCTTATTTTTATCCCATATCTTCCATCTGTGGTCTTTACAGCATTCAATAGTTCTACCATCACGTAATGTTATTTTGTAGAAATCTAAATTCTCTTGTAATATAGTAGTGCCTGTAACATTAGCTAGCTTACCGTCGCTACCATAAACCTTATCACCAACTTCTATATCTTTAATTTTTGCCCACCCGCCTTTAATACGGACTAACTCATCTGGACTGATAGCTTTGCCGAATCCACGTGAGGCAACATACATAGGAAATGGACGTTTAGCTAACTCCTCTAATATCACAGCTTGCATTGGCAGTAACTGTATGTCTAATAAGACTTTGGCAGCAAATGCTAGATATTGAGGGTCACGCATAAGTCGTGCCTCATGCCTTCCTGGTCTATCTATATCTTCTGATGATCTCCCAAACATAGGGTTGTCGTATTCTAGTTTAGAAATATCTCCTAACCCTAGCCACGCATGGTCAATCCAATTACTTTTGTCAATTTTTAAATTCTTCAGCATAGACTTCTTTCATAATACTATAGGCAATGTGTTCCGCGTAAGCCGCACGTGTACAGGGGATAACATGTATCCCGTACTTTATTGCCATGCGAGTCAGGCATTTAATGATGAATGGTCCTTTTACACGTACCTTACTTTTCATATGTTTTGGAATATTTGCTCCCTCTGGGAACACATCAATATCTCTGTAATCAAATTCCAAAATCAAAAACTTATATTTAAACTCAGCCATACGTTTCAGTTCTCTCTCGAAACGCTCTGCGGTAATATTGTTAGCTATTTCAGCTACGGACATCTTACGCTCAATACATAAAACATCCTCAAGCCCTTCAATAGCATAGTCTCCAGTGTCTAACTTGCGTACAACAGTAGAGGCCGATGTCTTGTCAAAGGACCAAGGAAATTTCTCTCTTGTGTCAATTATTATATTCATTAACTTCCCTGTATATGCATATAATTATAGAAATGGACCATATCAGGATGAATACCAGTACCAACTGTACCGTCGTCTGCTGGTCCCAATATAACTGGGTCGCCTTCATCATCGTATAATGGGTCTGCTTCTGTAGGGCAGTATGTTGGTCCCCATATAATATCACCACCCTTCCAGTCGCCTAGTAAGTCAGAGAGCTTACCACTCCCCACTATGATAGGATAGTCTATCTGATCACCACTTCCAGCAACAGTACCAGATAAAAAAGTATAGCTGTCGTCTGTCGGTGGGCACATAGCATGATGATCTTTTGGTACGCCAATTGTTGAGTTGTCATCTCTAAAACCAAGTTGATATAATATAGATTTATCTTCATGGCTTGTATTGTTTGGTATAGCATGAATATAGCCACCAGTGTATCCTACAGTAAAAGCGTTATTACGTTTCAACACATCTCCAGCCTCTTGAAAGCACCTGGGACATGTCTTTGAATGATGTCCAAGTGAATATAAGAACATGTATTCACCATTAGACCAATCAAATTTACAACCGCATTTCCAGCAATATATATATTTTTGTTGTGAGACAGTATTGCCATCCACTTTAAATTCTATGTTAATCGTCTTCAACATCCTTATAATTATGTTTTTTGTCACGCATCTTTTCACGTAACTTATTTAATAATATCGTAGAGAACAATCTAACAAAGTCGTCCTCTTTGCCCTTAATACCGTCATGATGCCTCCTACACAGCGTAATACCATTAGATATTTCAAATCTTAGATGAGGATAGTCTGACCACTTCATGATATGGTGGGTTTGTAACTTAGTTCTACATTTACAACCGGCCCACTGACATTTGTTGCCGTCTCTAGCACGAACCTTTTGTCGCCATGCCTTGTATACAGGGTCGTTAAAATTCCTAGATGAGTATGCTCGTTTTTTGGAAAATTTTGTTGGCTGTCTACGTCTTCGGCGTTTGGCCATTAATGTCACCTTCAACCATTTCTATAACTAGTTCCTCAAAAGTAGTACGCGGGGACCATCCTAAAACTTCCGTGGCTTTAGTGGTAACTCCAAGTAGGTATTCAACTTCACAAGGTCTATAGAACTTGGGGTCTATAACTATGTAAGGTTCCCAATTGTCTATCTGTATACATTGAAATGCTGCGTCTAAGAACTCCCTAATGGAATGAGTCTCACCGGTGGCTAAAATATAGTCATCAGGCTCGTCTCTCTGTAACATCATCCACATACCTTCAATATAGTCTCTAGCATGTCCCCAGTCTCGTTTAGCGTCTAGGTTGCCAAGACGAAGCTTTGGAAATAGTCTTGGACCAAAAGTAGGTAAGCCGTAATGAATATAGTTTTCTTCATCAACTCCTAATAAACCAATAGTTTTAAATTCTTGGTTCCTCCACTTACTAAACTCAGCTATCCACTTAGTAATCTTACGAGTCACAAAATCTTCTCCACGTCTTGGAGAGTTGTGGACTAAACCCTGTCCAACACCTGCATGGAACGTGCCACTTTCCGTTTCCAGGTCAAAAAACCAACCGTCGTAATTAGGTATTTCAATTATTTTTTTAACTTCATTATTAGGTTTTTCTAAATGATGAGTCTTAGACGGGATATATCCATTAGATACTTTTCGTATAAAAGAACGACTAATTCCAGTATTCTTATGAATTGATCGATGAGATATGTTTACATCTAATAGTTGTTTAACATAATGGTATTTTTTCAAAGGACTGTCGTTGTTAGATAATAAATTAAGTGAATAGTAAAATTGTTGTTTGCCATGCTTGTCAGACTCTTCAACAGTAATATTATATTTTTGACCAGTCACATTGGATATCAAAAACAATAAACCAGACGCAAGAGTCGCAGAGTTGGTTTTAAAGTTCTTAAAAGTATATGTACAAGGATTTTTCTTCAGCCCGTCACATTTGTTATACCCAACCAAAAATGCCTCCATTATATCTACGGAACTATTTAAAATATCAGATGGTACTTTTTTGTTTTTATGACCAAAAGGACTCATGTCACAGGTATAGATGTCTAGCATTATATCTGCCTTACCTACGCATGTTACTTGTCCAATCTCTTTTCCTGTAAATCCAGATTTACTTTTGGTATATTTAGATGTGCCGTCTGATACAACAGACCATAAATATGTAAATCTTTGTTTAAGTATCATATCTTTATTAGCAAATCTTGGATTACCTTTATTTAAATTGCCGTCTCCCACCAGCATCCCTAAAAACTCTGCTTCTTCTAATGATATTGTGGTGGTCTGTTCTGTTTTGGGGTACTTAACAAGTTTTACTTTATCACTAACAACAAGAGCCTGTGTCTCTTTTTCGCTATCATCTTCTAAAATACATGTGTGACTTCCAGTAGCAGAATATACACTATTACGGGCATTAATAATTCTAGGATTCTTCTGCTCTTTATGGGGATATCCTGATACAAATTTTACTTTTGTCCAGCCGTTGTTGTCCCACACAAATAATTGTGTGGTTGGTGTACCCTCTTGGTATGTCAAATTAGATAAATCAAACTTTACACCAGTATTGAATCTAGCAATGTCTCCAATAGGTAAAATGTCTATATATCCATCTTTATCTTTAAAGATTAAAGGAGTTCCGTATGTTAGAGTTTCGTGATTAAATAATATTCCGCAACTAGCATGTAGTCCATACGCCTTGCGATACAAACTAACCATATTATGTGCTGCGGTTTTGGCTACGGCATATGGTGAATTTGGTGCAAGAGGAGTGTCTTCATCTTGATACTTAATACCTATATCAGTATGTGGACCTTGATATGGAGTACCCTCTCTCTCTGCCTTCATAGCAGCCCCAACTTCGTTATATTCTATAGTACAACCTTGCGTACAATTACTACCAAACATTTCAGAAGTTGACGCTTGGTAGAATTTCGTACTAGGACTTACAACTCTAATCGCTTCTAATATATTAACTACTCCTACGGCGTTTATAGCAAATGTAGTAGTAGGTTGCTCAAAGGAAGTCTTCACGTGAGACTGTGCTGCTAAGTTATAACACTCAGCAGGATGATAATGAGTCATTAATGACATGATAGAGCTTGGGTCTGTCACATCACCTTCAACTACCTGAAAACGTGAGTTGTCAAATAAATGATCTACACGCTCAGTAGTACTTACGCTCGCTCGTCTTTTTACTCCAACTACCCGATAACCCTTGGATAAGAGTAGTTCAGATAGGTATGATCCGTCCTGTCCTGTAACGCCAAATATCATTGCCACAGGATTTGTTTGTTTGATGGTTAAGGGTATCATCAGTTAGTCCTTATTTACAAGTAGTAGTTCTTCCGGTTGTTCTAATGGTTCCTGGTCCTTTGGGTAAAGTTTCTGGTTCGTCTACGTTTCCATATCGTTTCCCTTTTATAGGAATGTCCGTAAAACGAGTCCTTACAGTACCACCACCCTTTTTTACTGGCTTATCTCCAAAAATCTTTTGTTGATGGCCTCTCGTAGGACGCGGTTCCTCTACCTCTGGCACTGCTTCTTTAACTATATGTTTCTTAAACAAAGCTTGAATATCTTCAGGTTGTTCTTCTGGCTCTGGGTCTGGTGGTAATGCAGGAATAGGTTCAGGAACTTGTACAGTAGGTTCAGGTATCTCTTGAATAGGTGCTATTTGAGGTAACTCAAGAATCTCTTCCTCTACAGACTGCGGTCCCTCGTCTACAGCAACATCATCTATAGGAGCAAAACCATCTTTTGCCATGAC
>Ga0307928_10001784_pt1 | contig 16411 bp, 25 predicted proteins | sample AceLakmetagen232_FD_201815 | JGI IMG/M metagenome (GOLD analysis project Ga0307928, IMG submission 201815) | Saline water microbial communities from Ace Lake, Antarctica - #232 | ecosystem: Environmental > Aquatic > Non-marine Saline and Alkaline > Saline | place: Antarctica: Ace Lake... | reverse complement strand
CGCGGTGGATGGTGGCGGGCGCGCCACGGAGAGCTGCCAGCCCCCGGAGCTGGAACGTGATGACGTGCCCGCGATGGGTGGCGAGCACGCGGCCGTCGGGCCGCACGCTCATGCGGTGGACGCCCTCGCTGGCCACCCATTCGTCGTTGACCAGGCGGAACCGCTCGCGCGTGGGCTGCCAGGCGCCGCGCCCGTCGCGGTAGTGCTTGGGGTAGGCGTGGATGGCCATCCGGAACCGCCCGCCGCCCAGGTCGGTGCGTTCGGCGAAGTGGGAGATCGGCACGGGCGTGGCGGCGGTGGCCGCTGCCCCTGCGAGGGCGAGGAGGGCGAGGGCTGCCCACAGGGCGCGTGGGGCCGCGTGTGGCCGCGTGTGGGGCGTTTGGTGTGTGTAGCGTGTGTTCGGTCGCATCGGTCGTGTCTCGCGTCAGGGGGCGTTTACGGGCGTGTCAGGGCGGCTCACCTCCTGGAGCCCTTATTGGGGGCTGGCGTGGCGGTCGGTTGTGCGTAGCCCCGCCTACCAGCCCCCGACCCGTGTGGGTTGTCGGTGCCTTTCGTGGCTAGCCGGTGCGGGTGATGCGGAGGCCGCGGGCGCCGGCCTTGGTGGAGGCGAAGCTGCCGCAGATCTTGCGCACGCGGAGGCCGCCGAGGATGGCCTGCTTGGCGGCGGCGTCGAGCGGGGCGCCTGCGGCGGCCTCGATGTCGGCGAGCGGGATCCCGATGTCGGGCTTCCGCCTGCCGAGCAGCTTGGTGGCGATGGCCTCGACGGCCTTGGCCACGTCGGGGGTGGCCTGCTTGGCCTGGGCCTCGGCGGCGTCCGTCTTCTTCTCAGTGGCCACAGTGTGTCTCCTTTCTCAGTGTTGCGGCGGGCACGGGCGGCGGCGGGCGGCCGCCGGCAGGGTTAGCTGCCGGAGCCGTCGGAGCCGTAGGCGAGCCACCACGCGAGGGCCATGACCGTGCCGCGGTAGTCCACGCCCCAGCGGAGCTTGCCGCTGGTGAACACCTGTTCGTCGTCGACGCGGGTCATCGCCACGAACTGCGCTGCCTGGCGGACCAGGTTGACGAGCGGCTTGACGGGCATCCCCGTGTAGAGGATCGCCCATCGGTTGGCGGTGATCCGCCCGCTGACGATGATGTCCTCCGGCTTGAACCTGCCCACGAGCGAATGCGTGTCGCTGTCGGCCTGGGCGCCGGGGATGAACAGCTTGCGCGCCGTCTCTTCCTCGTCGGCCGCGCAGATGAACTTGGCGTTGGGCGAGCGGACGTCGAGGTCGAGGCAGATGCCGTCCGGGCCTTTGACCTCGCGGAAGTATTCGATGGCCGTCCACACCGCCGCCGCGTCGAGCAGCTCGTCGGTGTAGTTGTCCTGGGCGGTGTCGTAGGCGCCTGGGAACGAATGGGCGGCGGAGAAAAATTCCACGCTGTCGTAGCCCGTGATGTCGCTGTCGAAGCCGTCCGTCATCAGGGCGTCGAGGGCGCGGCGCCAGGGGTGGCCTGCGGCGAGCTGGCCGAGGGTCTCGATGGACGACTTGTAGAGGCCCGTTTTGTCGTCGGCGACGGCGTTGGCCGCGATGGCCACGGCCTTCTGCCAGTTGCGGTTGGCGATGGACTTGTTCCACGCGGCGAGGTCGGAGATCGTGCGGTCGCCGAACCACTCCTCCATGTCGGAGCCGAGGGCCGCGATGGGCACGTTCTCGGCGTCGGAAGTGCTCGGCACGTGCGTGGCGATCTCGTCGATGCGGTTGGGGGCGGCGGCGAACGCCTTGTTGAAGACGACAGTGAAGGTCTTGGTGATCCCGTCAATTGTGCTCTTGTTTACGACTGCCATGGGATGGCTCTCCTTTCGGTGGCCGCCGGGCTACGGGGCCTGCGCGGTGGCAGGCTCCGTAGCGGTGGGCGGCTCTGGCGTAAACTGGCGCTCGAGGAGCTCGAGCTCCGCGATGGCTCCGGCCAGGTTCATCGCCTGCTGCCTGAGCATCTCGATCTTCTTGGTGGTGGTCGCGAGCTGCTCCTTGCGCCTGGCGATGCGGCTGGCGATGATTTCGCGCACGGTCTGCGGTTCCTGCTCGGGCATTGGGCTAGACCTTTCGTCGGTTCGTGTGCGGCTATCAGCCGGCGGACACGGTCACCACGTTGGTGTCGGTGTAGAGGGCGCCGGCCACGCTGGGGTCGCTGGCCGGCAGGCCCGTGATGATGAGCACGGTGCCGTTCCAGGTGAGGGTGACGTCGGAGCCGTCGCCGAACTTGAGCAGGTCGTCGTCGCCGAGGAGGAGGTCGACGTCCTCGAGCTTCAGGAGCGCGGCCGAGCTGTCGAACTCGACATACTTGGCGGCAGTGCCCATGAAGATCTTGACGTCCATGTCGGTGGTGCCGTCGCCCACGAGGATGGCGCCCGTGTCGTCGGTGGCCGGCAGGATCGCCAGGTTGGTGGCGTTCCAGGCGACCGTCACGTCGCCGCCTGCGGCGTCGCCGAACTCGATGGCGTCGTTGTCGCCGAGGTGGAGGTCGGTGTCCTCGAAGTAGACGATGGCCGCGCTGTTGTCGAACAGCACGTATTTGGAGGTGGCGCCCATGAACACCTCGAAGTCGATGTCCTTGGTGCCGTTGCCGAACATGATCGTGCCGGTGTTGTCGGTCGCGGGGATGAAGTTGAGGCTATCCCCGTCCCAGGCCACGGCCACGTCGGAGCCGGTGCCGAACACGGCCGACGAGCTGTCGGCCAGTGCCCACGAGCTGGCGGTGCGGGCCGCCGGCAGGTGGTTGACCCAGCACTCGGTGGTGCCGACCAGCTCGGTGATCTTGCCGGCATAGCAGTTGCCGGGGGTGGTGGTCACGGTGTGGTCGTCGGACAGCCAGCAGTCGCCCCCGATGTCGCTCTGCGCCAGGCCGGAGCAGTCCCACTTCGCCTCGACGGGGAACTCGACCTTGGCCCGCAGGTCGCCGGCGCTGCCTGCCGAGTTGTCGCACTGCTCGGTGAACACGCCGTGGAACACGTCGCCAGAGGTGGCGGTGACGGGCGCGAGGTAGCCTGCGGCGTTGAAGCAGGCCGCGCAGCCCGTGTAGCAGATGTCGGCGGCGGCCAGGCGCTCTTCGCTCCAGAGCACCACGGAGGACTTGTCGGTGCTTCGGTCAGCAGTCGCTGCACTCACGGCAATCTCCTTTCGTGTCGCGGCCTACGCCCGTGCCAGGTGTGGCAGGGGCCGAGGCCACGTGTTGCGGCGTCAGGCCGAGTTGGCGGCCTTCTGGTCGGCGATGAACTCCTCGTCGGAGACCCCGAGCTGGGCGTTGATGCGCTTCTGCTCGGGCGAGATCTCCGGGTCGTTGTCGCCGGGCGGCGGGGTGCCGCCGGTGGCCTGGGCGAGCACGGGCGTCATCGCGTTGATGATCCGCTCCGTGCCCTCGGGGTCGACGGTGATGGCGTTGAGCCAGTAGCCCTTGTCGGCGGGCGGCAGCTTGCCATCCTTGACGGCGGCGCCCACGAGCTGCTCGGCGGCGCTGGTCTGGACGCCGCCCTTGAGGGCGTTGAGCGACGCGACGAGCTGGTCGGCCGTGGCCGCCGCGTCGAGGCCGAGGCTGTTCGCCACGGCCACCACGCGCAGGTCGAGCGTGCCGTCGCCGGCGGGCGCCGCGTCGGCCTTGGCCTTGAGCTCGCCGATGGTGTTGAGGATCGCTTCGGACTGGTCGGACCCGTCCGACGTGTCGGACAGGCCCAGGGCATTCGCCACGGGCGCGAGCGGCGTGGCCGCCGCGTTGGCGACCAGCTCGTCGAGCTTGGCGTTGATGGCCGCCTGGTCGGCGTCCTCGGCGATCCCGATCTTGGTGGCCAGTTCCTTGGTATCCACAGTGTTCGATGCCTCCTGTGTCGCGGGTTGCACGGTTGCCTGGATCGCGTGTTCATCGAGCCACTGCTGGGCTCGCTCGGGCGACCATTCCTCCTCGTCGAAACGGAACCCCTGAATGTCCCACTCTTCGGTCTCCTGATAGCGGCCGACGATGACGGTGAGCCCCTGCGTCAGCCATTTCCGGCGCAGTTCGACAAACGCCCCCTCCTCGGCCACGGCGGCCGCGTGCTGGCTCGGGGTCGGGCCTCCAAACTCGATCTCCTCGGCGCCCTTGACCAGGTATTCGACGGCGAAGCCCTGGAACGCGGTGGGCAGTGTGTGTGCGTCGTCGGCGTTGGCGACGGCCGCGAGCTCGCGCAGGAACGGGGTGTTCGTGAGCGCCACGCTGTCGATCGTGGCGGCCACCCGCGCGCCCGTGACGGGGTGCGGCACGTTGAACTGGAACACGGGCGACAGGTATCCGTATTCGCTGCTCTCGACGGCCTTGCGCCCTCGCCCCGTCCAGTCGACGTGGCCCCACAGTTCGCCGGCGTCGGCATTGGCCACGGGCTCGTCGGCCCCCTCGGGCATCGTGCCGAGCACCATCTGGTCGATCCACGCGCCGGCGGCGGCCGTGCCTGGCGCCGCCTTGCCCGCGCGCACCAGGATCGAGGCGTGGTCGAAGTCCACCACGAGCCCCTTGCCGTTCGGCACGCACCGCTCGTCGAAGTGCGCCTTCATCGCGGCCAGGCGTTCGGTGGTAACCTTGTAGGGGCGCGAGTGCCCGCGCCACTCGCCCACGACGGCGAGCTGCACCCACGCGGGCGCCTCGGTGGCCGGGAGCTGGATTGCGTTGGCGATGTGGCGCGTGCTCACAGCAGAGCCTCCATTGCGGCCTTGCCCTCGGGCGTGGGCGGGAGGTCGGAGCCTTTGCCGAGGAGGAATGCCTCGGCGGGATTGAAGTCGAAGCCGGTCGTGACGGGGGGAACGTTGCCGCTGCTGCTGACCTCGAGGCCCTCGTCGGCCAACTCGTCGGCGTCGAGGGTGACGACCTCGCTCTTGCAGCGGAAGTGGTTGGGCGGGTAGTGCGAGCTCCAGATCGGATCGTCGGCGGCGTAGACCTGGCCGGCCATCGACTGGCACACGGGCGTGACGGGGGCCGGGTTCCAGAAGAGCCAGAACGGCCGCTCTTTCTTGACGCGCTGGGCTTGGGTGTAGCGCATCGAGCCGTAGGCCATCGTGGTGTTCTGGTCGTAGACCAGCCGCCAGTAGCTCGCGCTGCCGTCCATCGTGAGGCCGGCCGCGTCGAACTTGCCCTCGAGGCCCGTGAGCCATTCGTTGACGTCCACCCCCTCCTCGATGGCGTCGCCGATGCTGTCCTGCGCCACCTTGAGGGCATAGTCGTCGGAGAGGCGGGCAACGGAGAACGCCCTCGCCTTGCAGACGGCGTCGAGCCGGCGGAACTGCTCGGCGGTGACCGTGCCCTTGGCGCGGAACCAGTCGATGGCCTCGGTCGGCCGGACGAACGGCGGCACCTCGACGCCGGGGTCGGCGTTGGAGATCACAGCCGAGGGCGGCTGTGCCACGTTGGCGGCTCGGCCGGAGCCTCGCCCTCCCATCGCCTCGGCCTGGACGTCGTGGAGGCCGGCGAGGCAGGCGACGAGCATCATCGGTGCGAGCCATTCGGCGTATGCGTCGCGGTCGAGCACGCCCTTCTTGAACATCGTTTCAAGCTCCTCTCGAATGGCCTTCAAATCCCCTGTATCGTTGCGTCGGGCGGCGGTTTCGACCGCAGCCAGGAGCCCGCTAGCAGGGGCTCCGGGCCGCGAATCGAAGGCGGCCTCTAGCCGACGTAGCGTCGACTCAGGTCGCCACCCCCTGCCCGAGGAGGTCGTTTTTTTTTTGGCCCGCCGCCCGCCGCATTCGTGACCAGGCTATTGGACGCCGCTTCGCCTTGCTGGATCAGTCGGCGTGCGCCCGCGTCGTCGATGCGGAAGAACAGCTTGACCATCTCGACCGCCGAGTCGCGAGTGATCTCACCCGCCGACAGGCTCTTGAGGATGTCGAGCATCCCCGTGATCCCGCCTGCCATCTCAAGCAGCGCGGCCGTGCCCGCCTCTTCGGCCTCCGGCTGGATCGCGTCGTCGCCCTCTGCCCCTGCGCCGCCCGCTCCCGCAGGCGTTGCCCCGCCGGCGATGCCTGCCAGGGGGCCTGCGGCCGGGGGCTGGAGCGTGGCGGCGTCGTCATCGGGCATTGGGATCCCGAGCTGGTCGTGTGCCCAGCTCGCGGGGATGCGCACCCCGAGGCCGGCCAGGCCGGCGAATGCCTCGCCCATCGCCTTGATGTCCTTGGGCGGCTGCCGGGGGATGACGGCCTTGGGCACGGGCGCGTCGGGGCCGAGGTTGAGCTGCACCAGGGGCGCGAGGATTTGCTGCCGCACGGTCTCTTCGAGGCGGCCGGCGTCGTCGTCGATGAGGTCGAACCGCACGCGCTCGTGCACCTGGCCGAGTGCGTAGCTGCCGCCCGATTCGCCGCCGCTGGTGAGGAGCTGCCCGAGGATGGCCAGCGTGATCCACTTGTCGGCCATCTCGATGGTGCGTTCGTAGATGTTGCCGACGTTGGCGGCGGCGATCTGGGGGAACTCGATTCGGCTGCCGTCGGGGACCAGTGCGCAGGCGTCGGTGCCGATGCGGTAGAGGGCGCGCCACAGCTCGTCGCGCTGGTCGTTGGTCATCGCGTCGGTGTAGTAGCCGACGCGGAGCGGGACGCCGAAGATCTCGCCGAGCGCGAGCACGTCCTTGACGGCGTAGTTCTTGATCACGTAGGGGCGCGAGACGTGGCGCAGCAGTGCGGAATCGCCGAGCATCCCGGCCTTGGCCTGGTGCCGGTGAACGACAAAGTTCAGGGGGTTGAGCCGCTGCCCCTCGGTGGTGGCGTCGCGGAGGCGCAGCTCGTCGCCGGTGGTGCCCAACGCCCCCTGGCTGCCGAGCTGGAACCACCGCTGTGGCCGTCGCTCGAAGTGGTCGATCCACCATTGCGATTCGCTCCGCTCCCACACGGCCTCGGTGATGGCCACGCCCTTGCCGATGGCGTCGAGCAGGTTGACGAGGGTGTCCTGCCAGCCGTCGAGCATCCGCATTCCCTCGTCGCGGCGGGGATTGTGCGCCCTGGCCTGGATTCCTCCCACCACCTCGGCGCACAGGTCGGCGGCGCGCTGTGCCATCCGCTCGTCGTCGGCCTCCTCGTCGGGCACGATCTGGAGGCCGCAGCTCAGCACGCCGGCGCGGCGCGTTTGCAGGTGGGCGGCGATGACGGTGTCGCGATCCTCCATTGCCTCGAAGAGCTTCGATTGCTCGACGATGCTGCCGCTCTTGGCCTCGCGGAGGATGGTGATGAGGCTGGCGGGTGTCATGCCATCGGCGGGCGAGCTGGTGAGCCCGAGCGTGCGGCCGACGCCGGTGTCCTCGGGCGCGACGGGGCCTTTGTCGGGCTTGAGCCGTGCGAGCCGCTGGTCGGTTTTCCCGTAGCGTGCCATCAGAACACCATCTCCGATGCCTGGGGCTGTTCGGTGCGGCCGCTCTGGCGCTCGAACCGGTCGTCGTCGCTGCCTGGCCTGGGCGGCACGCCTGTGCGGCGGCCGACGCCGAACAGGGCGCCGCGGTCCTCGCGCTGGCTGCCGCGATAGGAGAAGCCGCCGCCGAACAGCATCGTGTCGAGTTCGGCGCTCGCCATCTCGGCGGCGTCGGGGCCGTCGTCGTGGGAGCGCTCCTTGGGGATCTCACCGTATTGGTCCACGAGCACGCCCTGGTCGCCCTCGGTCGCGTCCACGTGCCACTCGCCGCGCTCGATTTCGCCGGCGTCGGTGACGATGCGATCCTTCTTGTTGCCCGTGTGCTTGATGCCCTTGATGTGGCGGACGGGGCGGCCTGCGTCGTCGCACATCCGGCGATAGAGCTCGCCGTAGGTCTCGGTGAGCGCCTCGTCTTCCATGACCAGGCGGGCGGTGGGGAAGCGCTCTTCGACGAGCCACTGGTGCTTGATGCGTTCGGTGGACGTGCAGTTGCGAATCCAGGCGTGGAGCACGAACTTGTCGCGCTGGCCTGGGTAGCCGGCCATCACGATCCAGGCCGTCGGGTCGTTGGTCTGCCCCGCCTTGTGGTTGGGGTCGCAGGCCGCCACGATCCGCATCTTCGCCAGCTCGCTGTCGGACACGCGGTCGGCGTGGAACGGCGCGAACCACTCGGGGTTGATCAGGCAGTCTTCGTTGACCTCGCGGCAGCGGAACTCGACGTTGTAGATCAGCGTGCCGACGCGGAAGGCCATCCGCTTGCACTGCTCGTCGGGGTAGAGCGCGGGCCAGTTGCTGTGGAACTGGCCGTCGTCGAGCGGGATGACGTGGAAGAGCACGCGGGGGCGGCCGTGCTCGTCGATCTCCTGGCTCATCGCCCGCCACTGGCGAGCCTGGCAGTAGCGGCTGCGGTATTGGTTCATCACCATCTTGACCACGGCCTTGTCGCCGCCGCCCTCGCAACGGGGAATCCAGTCGAGGAACATCTGGTCGTGGAGCTTCGCCTCGCGCTCCTTGCTCACGGCGATCTCGTTGTTCTCGACGTCGTCCCACCGGATCTTCTGCACGCGATGGCCGGCGTGGACGGTGCCGCGCAGCGATTGCCCGATGCCCATCCCCAGCGTTCGCACGCCGTTGGCGGTGAAATCGACCTCGGCGTCCTCGCCCTCGGTAGGCTCGATGGCGTCGCCATAGGCCGCCCGCAGCTCGGCGCTGTGCTTGAGCACCAGCCGCACGACGTCGTTTTTCTCGGCCGCCTTGCGGATGTTGCGGCAGCCGTTGACTTCGAGCACGAAGCGCGTCTTGCTCACCACGTCCGCCCGCTCCGTGGCGTCGTGGGTCGGCAGCACCACCTGGCTGCCGCTGGCCAGCGTGCACAGCCAGATGCCGTGGCAGATGTCGTAGAGCGTGTCGGCGATCACGTAGCGGGTGGTTTTGCCCGAGCCGCCGAACCAGCATTCGCCCACGGGCGTGCCGAGGGTGTTGCGGCGGGCGTCGGCCTCGGGGTGGAACGGGGCGTCGGCGGCGCTGAACCAGTCGGGCAGGAACGTGTGGCACCACTCGCCGAACGGCGCGCGCTTGAGGGCGTCGAGCTCGTCGGCCGACAGGTCGGCGAACGGCGCGCGCTCGCCGCCCCTGGCCAGGAGCGCGATGATCTCCTGGCGGGTGCGTTCGTGCTCGCGGCTCCACTTGCGCTTGGCCATCGGCGTCCCTACTCGCTCACGCGAACCTTCTGGGCGATCTCCATGGCGTCTTCGAGCGCGAGCACGCGGGCTCGATGCTCGCGCAGGCGTGCCCACGCCGCCGAGCCGCGCTCGAACGGCTCGTCGTCCTTGACCTTCGGGTCGACGCCTGCCGTGCGCTGCACGGTGGTCATCGCGACCTCGAAGTCGTCGCGGGCGGTGGCCAGCTCTACTTCGAGCTGGCCCACCAGGTCGAATCGGAACTTGTCGGCTGTCCGCAGTGCCACGGCTGGCTCCTATGCTGTGCGCTGCTCGATGGCGTCGAGGCGGCGGTCGGTGGCCTGGTGTTTCTCGCGGCACAGGTCGCGTGTCACCAGCCGGCCGAGTGCCGACGTGAACCCGCTGAGATCCCCGGCGATCCCCTGTAGCCTGGTTGATTGTTCGGCCAGCTTGACCATGTGCCCGTCGAACTTCGCGTTGCCGGCGTCGAGCCGGCTTTCGGTTTTCTGCAGCGCCTCGTGCATCGCCTTGCGGCTCTTGCGGGCCGTGGCCGCATTAGTTTCGAGGGTGTCCACGGCCTCATCGAGCTTGCATACCTTCTCGGCGAGCTGGTCGAGAAGTGCCTCGCGCTTCCCCTGATTGCGGCCATAGGTGAACGCGACGACCAGCCCCCCCGCAGCAGACGCGATGACCCACGTCACGAACTGCCATACCAGGCTGCCATCCACGGGCGGATCCCCTCGCTACTTGGGCGGCGATGCCTCGCCGCGGATTTCGGAACGGAGCTGGTCGGTGCGCCGGCCCGCGCCGTAGAGGCCGAGCGCGACGCCCGCCGCCGCGATGGCGGCACACACGCCGGCGGCCTTGAGCAGCCCACAGCCGGCCAGCACAGGGGCCGCCGCGCCCGCCGCCGTGGTGACGGCGATCCCGATGTTCGTGATCCGCTTGAACCACGGCCGTGTGTCGCGTGCGACCATCGCCTGTCTCCTCACGCAGATTCGCCGACGCCGTAGCGGCCGGCGCTCAAGTCGTCCATGCACTCGATGATCGACGTTGCCAGCACCTCGAACCGCTCGGGGTCGTCGCGGTAGCGGCGCGCGGCCCACGAGCTGAGCACCCGCAGTACTTCGAGCGTGCGGGTGGTGTCGCCGAGGCGGGCCTTGAGCCGATCGATGTTGTCCATGCACATCCCGACCATCTGGTCGAAATAGCGGTTGTCGAGGTTGGCGGCCTCGCCGTGCACCAGCTCGCCGAGGCGGTCGTCGAGGATGCGGATGAGGTCGAAGGGGTTGCGGCCCATCCGCTCGCGGGCGAGTTGGTCCCAGTCCTGCTCCGACGCGGCCTCGTCGTCGCGGCGCCAGGCGGCGCCCGTGGTGCGCGAGATCCCCACCTGGTCGCACGCCTCGGCCATCGACATGCCCAGGACAACCACGCGGTCGCGGAGCTGCGGCAGCAGCGCCAGTTGCTTTTTGGTTGGGCCTCGTCGTCGTGCCATCCGTGGCCTCGCTGGTATGCCCGAGGCGGGGCAGGGCGGCGTGCCCTGCCCCATTCCCCAGAAACAACGCATCAGGGGGTGAGCCTAGCAGGTTTTCTCAGAACCGCTGTCCGCCAATGCGTCTAGTTTCCGGCGACTTGCAGTTTTTTTTTGAGCGCCCGCTCGCACGTCAGGCAGCGGAGCCTGGGCGAGTGGGCGAGGCCGGTGAACCCACCGTCCCATCGCCGGCCGCACGCTGTGCGGCCGTCGCCGGCGAGGTAGTGGCGCCGACTGCCCCATACCGCCCACGTCCAGCCAGGTCGCACGGTGTGGGCTGGGACCGCCTCGACGGCCGGCGCGTCCAACGCAATCACAGGCATCGGTGGCTCCTCTCGCGGGGCACGGAGACCCCGCCTACGGTTGGGCAGCGGCCCTGCTCGTGATGCCAGGCACGCGCGGCTGCCAGTCGATGGTGGCGACGAACTTCGCCTGGCCGTTGTCGCACGTGTGCCGGATGTCGGTCGGCGTGTAGACCGACACGTGGTAGCGACCGCACACGTTGATCCCCGAGCAGTCGCGGAGGATGATGGCCACGGCCTCCGAGCAAATGAGGCGCTTGCGGCCGAACAGGTTCGTGATCCGCAGCCGCTTCGCGCCCCAGATGAACCGCCCGATGCCTACGCCCACGAGCTGGGCGAAATCGTAGTGGATGCCCAGAGCGGCCATCGTCTCGCACCGCTCCGCGATGGCGAAGGCCGCCCCCTGGTCGAGGTCGCACACCTCGAACACATCCACGAACGTGCCCTCGGTGTGGTAGTGGTCGAGCGGCGTGGCGACGAACCCCTTCTCGGTGGCCTCATACACCGTGCCCGGCGCGGGCGCGCCGCCGGCGGGCGCCCACGCGCACAGGGCGACGCTCCGGCGCCACGTGCTCAGGATCGCCATGTGCGCATACGGCCCGAGGTGCGCGTGGGGGCTCAGCAGCGCCCAGCCCCGCGCGCCCATGTAGCTCGAGCTCGCGTGCCGGGTGATCCACTGGATCGTGCGCCCGATGGTGCCGCGCTCGGTGCGGACGCACATGATGTAAACCTTGTCGGGCATCAGCGGCCAGGGCAGTGCTGCCAATTGCTCCTCGACCGGCACCTTGCGGTCCTGGCCCAGGCACGTGCGGCAGTATGTCCCAGGCCGCAGCCCGTCGCCCCGCGTCATGCCGATGATCACCAGGCAATGCGAGCAGAAGAGGTGCCTGCACAGGCCGCATGCACGATGATTGGATACGTTATCCTCGCGGCCACATCGGTAACACTGCATCAGCTCGCCTCCTCGCCCATCGACGTGTGCGACTGGCAGTAGGCGTCGAGGCTCGCGTGGGACACCCGCCACGATCGGCCCACGCGCATTCCTGCCAGCCGGCCGTCGTGGACCATGTTGATGATGGTGCGCACATCGACCTGGAGTGTGGTGGCGACCGTCTGCGGCCTGAGCCACTGGAGCGGCAGGCATCCGCAGATCGGGCACAGGCGGGCAGAGCGGGCGGTGGTGGCCACAGGCGGTCTCCTACACGATGGCCAGGACGACGGCGTCGAGGTGGATGGCCACGCGGCCGAGGTCGCGGTCGCAGAGGTTGCAGAGGCGTTCGTTGAGGTCGTGGTCGCCCTCGGCCTCGGCGCCGCAATAGACGCCTGCCAGGTCGGCCAAGCAGTCGGCGATCCGGGCGTTCAGCTCGTCGCGGTCGGTCGGCATGTGGGGGTGGCGGCGGCGCCTCGTCAGTGTCAGCGGCATTTGGTCAGCCCTCCTGGTAGTGAGCGATGTTCCGCTCGATGTCGTCGAGCGCCTGATCGAGCACCGCGTGGAGCTGCTCGCGGCCTTGGACGAACTTGTCGGGATAGTCGTAGTATTCGCCCCCGTCCACGCGCCAGCGGCAGCGCAGCCCGGAGCCCGGGTGGACGGTGACATAGACCTTGCGTGCGTGTGCCGGGCACGTTCGCTGTTTCGCCATCGGCTCACACCTCCTGTAGGCCGAGCAGCCGGCACACGCGGTCGAGGTCGAACCGCACGGTGGCAAGCTGCTCGTCGGTGAGGTCGCTCAGCTCAAGCCGCTCGGTCAGGCAGCCGCCCTCGTGGATGCGGATCAGCGCTCCCTCGGCGGCCTGGTGCGCCAGCGGGCGGTTGAAGCTCGTCGAGGCAGGCCGCCCGTGGGTGGCGGTGCACATCCGATCTTGCACCCATTCGAGGCGCCGCAGGACGCCCGACAGGCTGCCCCTGTCGAGGTGTCGCACGCGGTCGGCGTGCTCGACGATCTCCCTCAGCGTCTCGGCGATCACACCCATCAGGTCGAGGTTCTCGGCCATTCCGTGGCTCCTCTCACAGATTGAACAGCGGGAGGTCGCTCTCGCCGTAGAAGTGCAGCACTTGGCCGTCGCGGCGACGCCAGCGGTCGGGGTGCTTCGTGTCGCGCAGGCGATGCGCCTGGTCGCGGGCGACGAGCGCCCCCATCCGCCGCATGACCTGGACGTTGGTGGTCGCGACGCCCCAGCGCTCGGTGATGGCCGCCGCGAGTTCCTTGCCCGTCCAGCCGCCGCGCCCTGTGGGGCTGCGCAGGACGGTGAGGATGCGCCACTCGTGGGTGTCCACGAGCCCTTCGTTCGCAGCCGCGTCGGCGGCCTCGCCGCTCGTCTGCGGGTCGTCGCGGTGCGACAGGTCGGGGCTAAAGGGCATCCTCGCCGCCCCCAATGGTCTCGATGATGCGGAACGCATCGGGCCGCGCCTCCACGATCGCCCTCGTGCCTGGCTTGAGCGCGGCGCCTCCGCAGATGCGCTCGAACACATCCGCGCACACGCAGACGGCGTGGTATTTCGTGGCAGCCCCGAACGTCTCCCATCTACAGCCACTGCCGGTCTCGAACCCGTGCAGGCGACAGGATATTCTGGAGAGCCAGTAGAGGTCATCAAATGTCCCTGAGCCGCGTGCCACGTTGAACTGGCGCATCGGGGGCTCCTCAGTCGGCGGCGGCCACGGGGCGCCTGGCAGCCGCTGCGGCGATCATCCTGTGGAGGATGCGGATGGCCTGCGACGCGACGTTGCGGGGCAGGCTCTCGAGGGTGCCGCCCGCCCGCCGCCACTGGTCGGCCTGCGTGTGCTGTGCCTTGGTGAAGGCTCGCAGGCCGATGAGGTCGCGGAGCCCGGCGTCGGGGCCGTCGTCGTGCCGCCAGGCGATGCCCTCGGCCAGGTCGCGGATGTAGAGGGCCTGCTCGGGCGTGCAGCCGTTGTCGAGCGGATAAGGGAGGTCGCGGCGTCGGGGCCGATCTGCCTTGAGGTGTGGCTGGCCGCGCCGCACGCCAGGCCGGCCCGCGAGCCGCTGGCACTCGGCCACGACGTCCTGCCAGTGCGTCTCCGAGAACTCGGTGGAGCTGCGGTGGCCGGTCAGGCGTTCGTTGAGGTCGCGCCGCTCGTCGTCGCTCAGGCCGAGCTTGCCCACGAGCGCGCGGTAGGCGCGGCGGTAGCGGTTGGTGTCCACGGGTCACCTCCTCAGTGTGCGCCAGAGCCAGCGCTCGACGCGGTCGAGCACGCGGGGCGTGGCGCCCCAGAGCCACTCCATCGCCGAGAGCACACACACGACGCCCAGCGCGAAGAGCAGGATCACGGTGCCTTCGGCGAATGCCTGCATCATCGGGACGCCTCCACTTCGCGGGCTTTCAGTGCGGCGTAGGCGAGCATATGGTGGCGGGCAGCGGCCAGGTGATAGGCGGCGGCCTGGCTGCCCGCCTGCTCGTCGGCGAGCGACATCGCGAGGTCGCGCCGCGCCCGCTCGACCTCGGGGCCGGACAGATCGACCAGGAGCTTGCGGTAGCTCAGGTGGCCGTCGTCCTCGATCGTGCCCGACTGCGGCGGCGCGGCCGCCGGTGGCGGCGCGGCAGCCGGCGGTGTGGCCGTGCGGTAGGGATGGGCGTGGCACGCGGCCAGCCGCCTGGCCACGCGACTGCCCGAGCGCGAGATGCTGTAGCCGCCGCGCTTGCCGTGGTGATCGACCAGGCCGGCGGCGCAGCTCCGCGACAGGCACGCCTGCACGCGGAAGGTGAGTGTGTCGAGCGGCACGCCGACCGCCGCGCCGCTGGCCAGGACGTAGCCGGCGATCTCGGCCGCGCCCATCGGCACCGCCGCCTCAGCCAGCACACGCAGCACGTGGTCGCTCGTTCGGCCTCGGTGTGCCATGTCACTCGCCCTCCCTGTCGCGCCCCTCGTCGGCCTTCGGGTCGACGAAGAACCGCTCGGCCTGGGTCACACGGAGATCCCAGGCGGCGAGCTGCTCGTCGCTGAGCTTGCCGGCCTTGTGGGCGTCGAGGATGCGGTCTTTCGCCAGTTCCTGGACGACGCGGACGAAGACCTTCTTGCCGGCGCCGAGCACCTTGATCAGGGCGGCAGGCCAGGTCTTGGCCTTGCTGAGCAAGGCGAGCGTGCGGTTGCCGAGCCGCCAGCCGACGACGCCGTTGTCGAGTTGGCGGCTGCGGGCATCGCCGAAGTCGCCGCGGCGCGTCTTGCACCACGTGCGGATGCCCGCTTCGAGCGGCTTGCGCTCGGCGGCGATATCGTCGAGCATCCCCCCGAACGGCTCGCCCGCCCGCTGGACGGCCGTAGCCTTCTCGGCCCTGAGGTGCTCGGCCCTGTCGTTGAGATTGCGCACCTGGCCGAGCACGGCGTCGCAGCCCTCCCAGGTATCGATCTTGCGTGTGGCACGTTTCGCCATTTGGCTGTTCTCCTGTGTTTTGTGGCGTGATGGGGCGAATGAGAGAGTCACGCCCGGATCATTTTGGCCACGACCTGGTCGGCCTCGCGCACGCCGTCGAGGCGGGCGATCTGCTCGCGGAGGCGGGCGAAGAAGTCGGCCTCGGCGGTGCGGCTGGTGCCGCGCATCTGCTCGCCGAGCTCGTCGCAGAGGTCGAGCATTCTGGCGCTCTTTTGCACCACGCGGCACGCGGCGTTCTCGGACATTGCCATCGCGATCCCCTCCTCTAGACGGCGTTGAGCAGCAGCGAGCCGAGGCCGCTATCGACGTGTTCGGGCTCGACGGCTCCGTCGCCTGCGAACCGCCGGGCGCGGCGACAGATGTGCATAAGCCTTCGCCCGTTCTTGCCACAGGCGTCCCAAGCCCTCCGCGATGCGGCGGAAGACAGGCCGTAAAAATCCGCGAGGCGCTCGCCATCCTCCGCTGTGATCTGGTCGATGCGCAGTCGGACGGCGACGCGGCTGAGTGCCTGGCCGATGGTGCCGCTGTTGTGGGCGTTCATCCACTCGATGAAGGCGGGGGTGCCGCTGAGCACGATGCCGATGTCGGCCTGGTCGTGGAGCTGGCGGGCGATGTGGATGGCGCGGCCGAGGAAGTCGCAGTCGTCGATGATGAGGAGCGGGTGGCCCGCCCGCTTGAGCTCGGCGACGATGCGGGGGAACATCGTGGTCTTGGACCCCTTCCACGTGAGGCCGAAGCGTCGGGCCAGCTCGACGAGCAGGGCGTGGGAGTTGTAGCCCTCGAAGCAGGTGAGCAGCACGGTGGACACGCTGTGCGCCTCGGCGTAGGCTTCGACGGCCATCGTCTTGCCGACACCCTTGTCGACGCACAGGTAGCCGATGATGCGGTTGTCGCGGCACTCGGCGCACAGCCCGAACATCTTCACCGCCACATCGAGGTCCATGAACGGGGGGCGCTTGATCGCCAGGTCTTGCGCCTTGACGCGCTCGCACCACTCTGCCATGGCCCTCACCACGCGGTCGGTGCGGCCGGCATAGGTGCGGCTGAACACCTGGGAGATGGTGCCTGGGGAATAGCCGAGCACGTCGCCGAGCTTCTCGAGGCTCATTGCCTCGTCGGCTGTG
>Ga0307928_10001783_pt1 | contig 16412 bp, 13 predicted proteins | sample AceLakmetagen232_FD_201815 | JGI IMG/M metagenome (GOLD analysis project Ga0307928, IMG submission 201815) | Saline water microbial communities from Ace Lake, Antarctica - #232 | ecosystem: Environmental > Aquatic > Non-marine Saline and Alkaline > Saline | place: Antarctica: Ace Lake... | reverse complement strand
CTATAAACTTCCAAATACTTTGACGACCTACTGCATAAATTTCTTCTACACCCATTTATATCACCCTATATAACTTACTTCTGTTGGTTCTTTTTTCCCATCTGAGACTCCAAGCTCATCTTCTTCTAACTTTAATAATTGTTTGGAAATTTTACCAAGCATTTCTTCATAATCCTTTTTGAGTATTTTACCCTTCGGGTATTTATCAAAATAAGTATTAATCGTTTCCACAACATTTAAGCAAAGCAATTCCGTATCCTTTATACCCATCCCTTCTTCCATCATCATTTTAACCTCGCTTTGTTTTTATTTTCTTCCTAAAACTCTCATTATTCTTTCCTTACTATCATTACCATTATTTCCACCAACTAATCTCGCTAATTTTTCTTGTGAAGGCAACCCGCCTTGTTGTGTAGGTGCTCTTCTAGCTGGTGCCCTTCTAGCTGGTGCCCTTCTAGCTGGTGCTCTTCTCTCAGGTGCCCTTCTAGCTGGTGCTCTTCTCTCAGGTGCCCTTCTTTTAGGTACTCTTATAGCTGAGGCTCTTCTCTTAGGTAATCTTCTCTTAGGTGCTCTATATCCTTCTTCTTCTTCATAATAAGTATCTTTCTCATAATAAGGTTGTTGAACTTGTTGTTGAACTTGTTGTTGAACTTGTTGTTGAACTTGTTGTTGCCTTCCACCCATTAAATTCATAATTCTGTCTTGTGAAGGTAATCCATTGGTATTTCCACTGGCATTTCCACTACCTAAAATCTTATTAGGTATTCCTTCATCAACTCCACTACCACCTTTACCTAACATATAATCCACACTATCACGAGAACCTATATTACTCTCTTTAAAGTCTTTAGCTATCTTTCCAAAAAATTCTTTTGCTTTTTGTTTCTTTAGCTCTCTATCCTTTCCGCTCATTTTATCAACCATATCCTGTTTATACTTCTCTTTAAGTTGTGGTTTCATTTCTTCCATAGCTTCCATCTTAGCTTGATTTTTTATATTTTTGATAACTTGTTTTTCAGCTTTCTTCTCAGCCAGCTTTCTAAAAACTTTATTCTTTAACAATTCAAGTTTTAATAACAATCCCATTTAGATAGTACCTCCTTAGTGTGAATTAACTTATAAAAAAGAGAACTAATATAAATACTTTTTGGAAGTTACTATATTTTTTCAAAAAGCCCATCATTTTCATCTAATAACATTTCCATTTCTTTTTTCCATATTTTTCATTTCTTTATTGTTCCAAATTTTCATTTAATCTTTCTCCTTTGCTTTTAAATATAATGTTCTACCAATTTTTTTATTTTCAAAATAATTATAAGTTATTCTTCTTATATTACATCTTACTGTATTTACATTAATACCAAGTTCATCAGAAATATCTTTAAAAGTAAACCACCTATCTTTATTTCTATTTAGTAAATTAATAATATCGTATTGGCTCATATTAATACTCCTTATCATCCTCAATATATTTATATAATATTGTATTAAAAGCACCATAACTAAGTGTCCTAGAATATTTATAATTAACACAACCTGATTTTCTTAACCCAGCTAATCCCCTAGTAACCGATGAAAGATTTTCCTCTAAATTTTTAGTTATTTCTTTTGAACTAAACCACTTAGTTTTACTCTTTTTTAAAAAATCTAATATTTCTCCTTGACCCATACACACTAAGATAAAGAACTTATATTTAAGTGTTTTGGTAGTAGGTATATACTTTCTATAATATATTATTTATACTTTAAGTATACCTTTATTTCTGAAAAAAGTATAACCATATTTTGGGGATAGAAACCCTCTATTGGTTGAATTCACCATTTCATTCTCTCTTATACTATATTATACCTTTTTTTAATGTATATATATATATAAGAATGTAAAAATACATTAATATAGTAATTACTATACTGGGGATAAAAATATAAAAATATATTGTACATATATATCTCTGTCTTAAAAAAAAGTATAAAAGGTATAATTCAAAAAATTCAGGCTGTATTGTTTAAATTCAGCCAGTACAGCCGATATTTGGTTATACTTTTTTGTATTTTAGGTTGGTTTTTATTATACTTTTTTCTTATATTTAGCTAATCTTCTTTATATTTAGCTAAATATATTCTCTTTTTATTCTCTTTTAATGCAAAAGTATATACTTAATTAATTAGTTAAAATTATCATTTTAATGTACCAAAAGGTTTATATATAAGTTATTTATTCTATACCTTAGAATAAAATATATTCTAATATATATTTAAACCTATAGAGGAGGAAAAAAGAAACATGGAACAAAATAAAGTTATTTTTAGAAGAAAGGTTAGTATGCAAAAAGAATGTACTTCTATTAACATACCAAGTGAGATTGCTAGAGCATTAAATCTAAAGAAAGGTGATTATTTAAAGTGTTATATAGACGAAGGAAAATACGGGTTTTTTCTAGCTTATTGGCCAGAGAAGCAAGAGAAGCAAGAGGAAGGAGAAACCGAAGAGGAGTTTCTTAAGGAAGGGGGGTTAAACGAAGAAGAAGAGAAAGAAGATTTAAAAAAAGAATTAAGGAACTTAAAGCCAGGAGAAAAAATGTATTATGGAACTCCTCCAGAAAAAGTAGAGAAGTTAGACGAAAAAAACGAAACGAAATTAAACTTAAGGAAATAGAATGAGTAATATAACTATAGAAGGTATAATTCATGAAGTTAAGTCTCTTTCTATAAGAGACATATTAAGATATTATGGGTGTACTGATAATAAAGATACCGAGAATATGGGCTGTGCTAATCATAAGTCTGAAAACCACACTTCTTTATGGGTAAGAGACGATAATACTTGTATGTGTGCTTCGGAAGGGTGTGGGCTTAGTGGGGACACTATTGCGGTTATAGCAATCTTTGAGAATTGGGATTTGTCCAAGGACTTTATTTCTAAGATACTCCCTAAAGCGTACGAAATAGTCGGCAGAGAAATGCCCGAATTAGATTTTAATAAAGAAGATAGAGAGAGGTTTGATAGATTTTCTATAATTAAAAAAGCTAATGCTATATTTTATATTCATTCTAAAAAACTCCTTAAAACAAAGGCTTATGAAAAAGTTAGAGAGTATATAAAAAAGAAGAGGGATATTACAGACGAGCAATTAGATAGTTTAGAGTTAGGCTATTTTCCAAAAAATAGTTTTGATGAATTAAAGAAAAAAATTCTTTCACAAATACCAACAATTAATGACGTATATTATGAAGATAAAACTAAAGTTAAAAAATATTTATTAAACTCTTATTATGCTATGAGTAATAGAATTATTCACCCTCACTTTTATAAAGGTGATATATTCTATTTGACTGGAGAAGCTTCTCCTTTTACAGATGACAAAGGAATTAAATACAAAAAGCTTAATTCTAATTTTAGCGTTAGTGGGAACGCCGAAGGTTATTTATTAGATAGTTTAAGTTCTAAAGATAAATCACATCTAATTATTTCTGAAGGTTATTGGGATGCCTTAGCTTTAAAGTTATTAGGTTTTAATACAATAACTTTTGGAACTTGTAAAGTATCTAATTATTTTATAAATACTTATAGTGATGTGCTTATTAAATTTAATAAAGTTATAACTTGTTTTGATGTAGAAGATAATGAGTCTGGAATGGCAGGAGCAATGTCACTTAATAATAAGCTTATGGAGAAATCTATATTTAATACTTTTATATCTAAATTAAAAAATAAAGACGGTGGCAAGGTTGATATAGAAGGTTTACTTCATTCTTTTAAAACATTAGAAGAAAAGAAAAGTGCTATTAATACTTTTATAATAGAAGACAATAAACCTTATCACGAATATTTTATAGAGGAGATAAAAAATAATAACGATGCTGATAAGTTGAAAGATTTTCTTTATTATTTAGAAGAGAGCAAAAATATTATATTTATAAGAACAATATCTAAGAAGATAATGAAAGAATTGGGGCTTTTGTCTAAAGACGTTAAAGGGGCTGTTAAGGAAAAAGAAGTTGAACTTAAACAAGTAGACAAAACAGTTTATGAAGGAGAGCCAGGAAAAGATAATTATTCTGATTATGAATTAAGAAAAAGCGAGTTAGGTTTTCTATTACTTCAAGAAGGTGTAAACGAAGACGGCGATACGATAGAAAAAGAGAAGGCAGATTTTGATATTATACAGCATCAAAATAGACACTCTTTTGATATTACTAAAAATAAATTTAAAGAGTCTAAGGCTTTTTTTTTCAAATTAGATACTAAAGCGTTTTTAGCGGATGACCAAATAGGAATAAAAAACGTTTTAGGTAGTGCTAAAAGAGATGGGGTTAGATTAAATAGACGAGACGAAGAGTCTTTAGTATTTCATTGTAAGAAGTTTAAACCCGTAGAAATTAAAACAACCAATTGTTATGGGTTTGTTGGAGATAAATATGTAGACTACCCAGAGTTTCAATTACATAATATTGTTGGTAAAATGGACGGGGGAGACATTAAACTTAAAGAAGAGTTAGCTAGTCCTAAAGATAATTATAAAGATTTTATAGAGTTTGAACCTAATATAAAAGTTTTAGAGAAATTAAAAGATATGTTAAATAATAAATATCCTAGAAGTCCAACAGAGAAAATGTACCATAAATTAATTTTTGCTTGGAGTATTTCTTCTACTTTAAAGATGGTACTAAAAAATAATGGGTCAAAAATTCACCCACTTTTAATTGTTTTAGGAGAGAAGAGAAAAGGAAAGACTACGGCAATGGAAATGTTTATTTCTAAGCTGTGGAATAACGACAGTTTAACAGTTAGTACTTTTGATGGGTCTAAAGGCTCTAGATTAAAGCATTTAGAAAGTTCTTTATTTCCTTTATATTGTGATGAGCTTATGAACTTAGATAAATATTCTAATGACTTAAAATCTTCTACTACTCAGGGATTTTTAAAGATACCAAGAGGAACTAAGGATGGAGGATTTTTAGATATTATTAAGTATTTTAATCTTGCTATCTCTGCAAATAAGTATAGTGTTAATGACATGGCACTTCAAAATAGAATGATAATTTTTAATTATACCGACTATAAAAAATCTATTTTAGGAGAAATGGAAATTTCTTGGATGTTAGATAATATGATTCATTTAGGTAGAGATATATATTCTAAATTTAAGGATTTTGATTTTGATACTATAATTAGAGATTTAGATAAAAAACTAATTTCTGAAGGAGTTATAGAGAGTAGAGATAGGTTTAAAATTATTTATATTAGATTAGGAGAGTGTATCTTAGAAAAATTAGGGTTATATGAAAATATAGAAATTAAAGAAGGTTTTATATTAAGTCACGAAGAAAGTATTTCTATATCTATTAAAGATACTCTTAGAGAAATATTATTACATATTATTACACATTTACCTTTGAAATATAATAACGGACACATTACATCTAGTGTTAGTGTTGGTAGGATAATGGTAGACGAGGATAATAGGAATGAGATATTTACAGATGAAGTTTTTGATGAATTAGCAAAAAGAGGTATATATTTTACTAAAGGATTTAAGCATATTCTAATAGGTAAAAATATTATACCTTTAATGAACAAAGAGCTTGAAAGAAAAAAACTTGAGTTTACTAAATATAAATTTATAGGTGGGTTGGCTGATGACTTAGAAGTAGAATATAAAAATTCTCCTTATCCTATAGAAAAACCAAATAAGATTACTAGTGTTAAAGGTATTCCTATTTTTGAATTAATAGATATAGTAGATTCTGTAGACGAAGAAGAACCTGAAGAAGACACGAAAGAAATGTTTGAAAAATTAATAGATGATTGATTAATAGTTTTTTCTTAAATAAAATAAATATATATATAAGTGAATGTTCTTTTAAGCCAAATATAATGACTTTCTCATAATGCCCAAGCAAGAAAAGGTCAGTCAGTGGAGCTTTGCTCCATTGACACTTAATTAAAAGGTGTGTGAGAAATATTATATTCGGGGTTTACATGAATTTTGATAAACAGTTAAATAAAATACTAAAGAGTAATAAAACTAATCTTTCTAGTGGTTCTCATGTATTTAAGTACCCCCGTGTTAAAGGTGCCCCACCCTCCGTTCAGGAAAAATGGAAGAAGTTCTCCCCAAATAACAAAAGAATTCTTAGGAAAAAGAACATAGATTCTGACGGAGATGGTGTACCAAACAAATGGGATTGTCAATCTAGAAATCCTTTTAGGCAGGATAGTTTAAATTTAGAAGAATTTAGAGCAAAACAAAAAGAATATAGAGAAAAACCAGAAGTTATAGCAAAACGAAAAGCATATTTACAGAGACCAGAAGTTATAGCAAGAAAAAAAGGATATCATAAGAGCCCAGAAGCTAGAGCAAAACAAATGGAGTATAGACAGAGACCAGAAGTTATAGCAAAACGAATAAAATATTTACAAACCCCAGAATATAAAGCTAGGGTAAAAGAACTTAGACAGAAACCAGAGGCTAGAGCAAAAGCAAAAGCATATGAACAGAGACCAGAGGCTAGAGCAAAACAAAAAGAATATAGAGAAAAGCCAGAAGCTAAAGCGAGACAAAGAGAGTATAGCCAAAGACCAGAAGCTATAGAAAAACGAAGAGAATATACACAAAGACCAGAAGTTAAAGAAAAGAAAAAAGAACATGATAGATTATATAATTTAAAACCTGAAGTTATAGCAGCACATAGAGCATATGCTAGGAGACCAGAGGTTTTACAATATTTAGATAGAGTGGCACCTCTACACAAACAAGAAGAGTACAAACCACCTAAATATTTACTAGAAGAGTTTTACGAAAATCCAGAAGATTCATCAAGGTTACCTAAAGGTAGATGTCATGACGCAGCGTCATGTATAATTACAGATGCAAAAAACAAAGGTATACCAGATAGTGAGTTAAGTGTAACTAGTGTTAGAGTAATAGGAAGTACAAAAACACCAGGACTTTCTAAAAGTCATGTAGTAGCCAAAGTAAGAGATAAGTATTACGACCCAACTAAAATACAATTTGGTTTTAAAGGAAATATAGTGTCTAAAGAACTACATGAAAAATATAGAGAAGAAGAAATAAATAAACCTAGCACTTTTGTATCACAAGATGTGTTAAAAAAAGAAAAAGATAAAATAGAAGGTGCCCCTCTACAGAAACAAGAAGAGTGGGAAGATAAACCACAACAAGAAAAAATAAAAACTAGAATTATAAAACCTGATACTGATAGAGATAATGTTCCAGATGAATATGATTGTCAACCTAATAATCCTAATAGGCAGGAAGACCCAGTAGGAAAAGCAAAACTTAAATGTAATTTTTGTGGTGAAATATATTCTAGTTATATAGTTAGTTCAGGTGATTGGAATAAATTACCTATTGAACATAGAAAAAAAGAAGTGTGTCAAAAGTGTTATAAAAAAATAACTGGGCATAACCCGACTATATTATTAGCAATGGGAGGGGCATCCTTACAGAAACAACAAGAGTGGAAGAAGTTTGACCTTACAGCAAAGACTTTAATGAGGAGAAAGTTTATGGATAGTGATAGAGACGGCGTACCTAATATATGGGATTGTCGACCTAAAAATCCTCTTATGCAGGATACTAAACCTAATAGATTAGTTAGAGAAAGAATAGATAAGTTACCAATTTATTATGTAGAAAAGGGAAAATATGGAAAATCATATGATTGGAAAGACGAAAAAGGTAAGGTTCGTAGACATACTGCAGATATTTATGACGCTGCATACGACGTAGAAAAATTAAAAAAACAAGGAGATGTTCAGCACATATCAGATAAGGATTTTCCAGAAGCTAAAAGGAGAGAAGTTTATGGAATGATAAAAAAGCACCCACACTTAATGTCTAGTATAGAACAAAGTAATAAAATTAATATTCTATATGGAGAAAAACCAAAAGACGGTATAGTTGCAGGATTTAATGCACCTATGACAAACGAAGAAAATATACTATCTGGCTCTACTGTTGTTTCTTTTGACGAAGATAAAAGAACAAATTTATCTAAAGACACAGACGCAGAAATATTATTTCATGAATTAGAACATAACAGACAGAATGAAGGACTAACACACGAAGAATATGCTAAAGGAAAAGCAAATGCTAGTATAGATTTAAAAAGTTATTTTAATAATCCAAGTGAGGTTGGAGCAAGAGAAGAACAATTTAGTAAACTAGGAGAACGATTAGGAGATAAAGGAGAACAAGCTTTTAGAAATATAGAAGAGTCTAAGCAAAAATCACATATTGAACAAATTGATTCCGGTAGACCTAAAGAAGATTTCACTAAAGAAAGAACAGAAGCTAGACAAGAAGAATACGATAAATATAGAGAAGAAGAAGCTAAGGACAAAGTAGATACGGATATTAATGAAGACGTTACAAGCGGGCTTAAATCATTAGAAGAATAAAATGAACATAAATAAAATAAGCGGAAGAAAAAGAGGTAAATGAAAATGGACATGAAAAAAATAAAAAAAGGATTTAAATTAAACTCAAAATCTTTAAACTTTAAAGGTATGGGGTTAGGAAAAGGTTTTGGTATAGGAAAAGGTTTTGGTATAGGAAAAGGCCTTGGTATAGAAAGAGGATTAGGGTTTAGAAATAAGTCTCCTAAAGCACCCATACAAAAACAAAAACAATGGAAAAATATGGGATTACCACAAAGAAGTATTAATAAAATTCTTAGAAGAGACTCAGACGGAGATGGAGTACCAAATAGATTTGATTGTAGACCACAAAACCCAAGAATGCATATGGCTGATTGGAGCACCCCTACAGAAACAAGTAGAGTGGGAAGAGAAACCTCAACAAGATAAAATAAAAACTAGAATTATAAAACCTGATACAGATAGAGATAATGTACCAGACGAATATGATTGTCAACCAGACAACCCAGATAAGCAAGATTTTGGACAAAGAGATATTGCACATTTACCAGAAACCGAACAATTGAAATTAGTAGAAAGAGGAGAAAAACCTACTTTTGTAACAGCAAATAAACAAAATACTAATTTACCTTTTATAGTTTCTTCGCCTAGTTGGATTCAAACTAATGATGAAACAGGAGAAGTAGAAGAATATGGACCACCTAATTTAATATATTATAATCCTACAAATACACAAGAAGCAAAAAATATAGATAGATTAATAAAAGCAGGGAATTTAAATACTAAAGAGTATCATTATAATATGGGTAAAAATTTAGGGTATTCAGAAGTAGAAACATTAAATTTTATTAAATCAAGAGGTATAAAATGAGTAATAAAAAACTAGACGAGAAAATTAAAAAGTTTTATGATGATATAGAAGAGGATATAGATACCAGATTTAAAAGATATAGGGATGATTGTAATGCTTATGTTAAGTCTAAAAAGAAGAGGAGATAAAATGAAGATAAATAAAATATTTCAGATAAAAAAGAAAAACCTTTTAGGTATAAATACTAATATTAAACAAAAGTTTTTTACAACTAAAAAGAAAGCTGAAATTAAACAGAAAGATATGTTTAAGAATAACTATAGACCAACTCAGGAAATTTCTGATGAAGCCAAGTCTTTAATTTTTGATACTCCACAACAAAATAGGGTTAGTAATAATGAATTAATTATTAAACCTACAGTATATAAAATTAAAAAAGTAGTTGTTCCTGTTAATAAAAATAAATTAACAAAAAGTCCTTTGAGAAATAGTTATCAAAATGTAAATAATAGGTATCATTAGAGAGGTATAAAAAATTACTGAACCAAAAATAAGGGAAGGAAATTTAGATAAGGCAACAATTAGACCTTTAAGTAATCTAATGGATAATGAAGACCCATTTGATAAAACTTTTAAGAAGTTGTTAAATAAATAAGGAGGAGATAATAATGGCAAAGAAAAAGAAAGAAGAAAGTTTAATGGGTGCAGCTAAAGGTACAGTTGGATTAGGTATTGGTAGTATGGCAGGTATGGGAGCAATGGGAGCAATGGGCTCAGTTCCAGGAATGCCAGCAGCAGCAGGAAATGTAACTGGCTCAGTTGGAGCAGGATTAGGATTACTTAATGTTGGACGACTAGCTAAAACTGGACTAACTGTTTCAAAGATACTTGGCAAGAAGAAAAAGTAGACACTATATGTAGTATGTATGTTGTTAAGGTAGAGAAAGTGCCAAAAGATTTATATATTATAAGTTTATATTAGTTGCTAGGGTGTTATTTATGTATATTGTTAAATGTAAAAGGAGAGATTCTGATGACTGTTATAGTTAATATTGGTAGAAGAGTTCCTAAATCTTGGTTTAGAAGGGGTTTTAATAAAGTCGGAGGACTTATTACTTTCCAAGAGAACATTTGGATAATTATCAAGCAAAGTATGCGTATGGCTAAGAAAAAAGCTAATGCAAGTGGTAAGATAAAATTTGTTATGTCTTATGAAACAGAGAGTGAAGATTTAAATTATTCTATAGAATGGCTTAAAATAGTCATTCAAGGTACGGAATCACAAGAAGAAGAGGAGTATAACGATTCTATGAAAATGTATAGTAGTTTGGGTGCGGTGTTTAAGAAAGATATGCCGAAGGATAAAAGGTTTTCTCAGCATTTTAAGACGAAGGTTTTATCTTCAGCTAAGGTTACAGAAGCTTATTCTAAAGGATTTGGTGAAATGGAAAATAACAATATAGCTAACAAGCTTCTGGAAATGGGTATACTAACTCACATAGAGTGGATTAAAGACTTTGATTCTAGAGATTAAATTAGAAAATTTTAGTATTTACATAAGCAAAAGACATATATATATAAATGACCTCTACTTTTAATCTTATATATTAATGAAATTTTCAAATTTTGGAGGAGATACTATGAGAAAAATTATTCGTGAAGGTAGACCTGGTTCTATGTTTAATAAACCAAAGAAGGGTAAGATAGATATTAGAAAATCAAAATCAATACCTTCTTTTGACGCACCAGTATCTTCTTACGTGGGCAATAAATATAAACAAAGTACTTCTGTTTTTAGAAAAGATTTAGGAGGATTTGTAACGTCAACGGGCTACGTGTATGATAAAAAACCAGAAGGGTTTGTATTTCTAGGAAGTAAAGGAAGTAAATTTGGAGTTAGTGGGAGAACTGGTTACCAGTTAGGTAAAATAAAAGCAACTGGACTTCCTAAACCAATATTACACAAATCTTTTTCAGAATTTTTCTTAAAGACTAAATTAGGAGATAACGGAAGTAAATATAATATTACTAGAGGTGACCAAGGAATAATTACTTCTATAAAAGCTAAGTCACAAAAGTATGAAACTAAAGTAGAAAAATCAAGAAGAGGAAGAGATAGACGAACTTCATATGGAAGTTATATACCTAGAGAAGTTATGTTTGATAAAGGTGGAAAAATAGTTAGTGATGTAACTAGAAGAACATATGAAAAACAAGCTGAGGAAGAAGATGATGGCGGGTATAAAACTCTTCGTGGAGTATATGACGCTAGGGAAAAATTGTTTGATGCTGGAATTTTAAAGAAAGATGTAGAGAGAAGAGATTTTGAGAGTTCTGAAAAAGAATATAGCAGAGGAGATTCTGAAGAAAAAAGAGACATATATGATTTTAAGACTAGTATTTTTGATAAAGGAAAATTAAAACGACTTACTAAGATGGATACATATGATTCATTTAGTAGAAGAGGCGAAAAGAAAGACGTAGATGAACAAAAAGCATATGTTGAAGAAGATACTTTATATAATCCTGTAACTGGACAGATTGTAACAAAAAAAGAATATGATACAAGTATGACTAAATATAAAGGTAATGATAATAAAAAATATTATTCACCTTATTTAAGAAAGTTATATGATTATGATAAAGGAGTGTTATCTCAATATTCTCCAGAACAAATTAAAATTTTTGAAGGTAGTACGCCAAAACAACCAAAACAAGATACATCAAGAGGAAAATTACTTAAAACAATTTATTACTCAAGTGGCAAAAGACAAAGGTTATATGAATATGGCTCTTATTATGAATAAGGTAAAAATATAAGAAAAAATGGCTATAAAATTTTCAAGTTTATATAAAAAAGTAGATACTAAATTTGGTGGTTGGTTACCAGGTGGAGTTTCTAGAAAGAAAGAGGAAGTTAAGAAGTCTCCTACAAGGTCACCAATTTCTTTTAAACCACCAATATATAGTCAAATTTCTAAACCTGTGCAACAAAGTCCTTTTTTTGGTGCAGGATTTAGTAAAACTAAAATACAACAACCTAAAAGTACTAGATTTAAACCTTCTGTTTTTAATCAACCAAAAATAAGTCAAGTTACAAGACAACCAGTACAGAAAACATCTTTATATACAAAGATAGATACTAAATTTAAAGGAGTGTTACCAGGTGGAGTTTCTAGAAGTCAGTTTAAATCTAGACAAGTACCTTCTAAAAAAATAACACAACCATCACGATTATTTAAATCAACAACTAAAACCACACTACCAACTTCACAAGTATTTAAAAAACCAAAACCAACACAATTACCTAAAAGACAAGAAAAATTACGGGTTAGTATTTTACCTAAAGATTTAGGTACACCTAAAAAAGTTAGTAAAGTAGATGGTTTTAGTCAGACAACAAATCTTTGGAAAGGTCATACTTTACCAGTATTACAAAAATCTTTTGAACTTAATGAAGGTTATGTTAAACCAACAGTTAGTCAAGAAAAGGGTATGAGTGAGATTGAAAAACTTAGACAAGCTGCAATTGTAGGGATGACAGAAGAAGATATTAAAAAAACAATACCTAAAAAAGATTATATTGAACAGCCTACTAGTTTTTTAAAACCTGGTATGGGCACGGGGCTTGGAACTGTAACATCTATTCCAGAATATACAGGTTTTATAGGGTTGTTTGAAGCAGAAAAACGTAGAAAACTTATGGACATAGATGAAGACGATTTTTCTAATATAATAGCTAAACAAGAATCTATAATATCAGAATCTATTATTTCAGGAGATACTACTTCAGTAAAAAGAGCAGGAAAACGTATAGATTATTTAAATAAATTAAAGTCAGGTAAAAAAGAAGCCTCTCTTTATATAATAGAAGCATTAAAAAAAGAAGACAAGGCTTTAGTATCACCTAAAGAAGAGATATATACAGTCGAATCTAAAGAGGAACGAAAATTAATAGATAAGTCTAAAGATGAAGAAGAAATAGAAGGAGTAAAAAAAGAAAGAATTTTAGGTAGTAAAGAAGATTTTTTAACTAAAAATTTAGGAACTTCAACACAATATAAATCAGATGCTTGGCAAGATAGTGAATTTGCACCTAAAGTTAGTATTAAAGACGGACAAATACCAACTACTTCAACACAATATAAATCAGACACTTGGCAAGATAGTGAATTTGCACCTAAAGTTAGTATTAAAGATGGTGCACCTAAAATTAATATGGATGAAGAACAATCATTAGCTAACAGAGAGATTTTAAAACAGAATTTTTTAGAACGACAAAAGAAAAACTCTTTAGGTATATCAGAAGATGTAGATATATTAAAAATAGGAATAAAAGAATCAATAGTAGAACCTACATCTTTTGGTAAATATAAACTAGTTGGGAAACTTGCATCACCTATAGGAAGACTTTTTAAAGGAGCGTGGAATAAATTAGACCAATCAGCAGAAGGGTGGTTACCAGGTGGAATATCTAGAGAAGAATATATAACCACATCTCCAGAATATGTTGGGAAAGACGTATATGCAGGGCCATTTGGATTAATTACAGATAAACCCCTTAAAATACCTTTTATACCTTATAAACCTTTTAATCTTCCCTTTACTAAAAAAGTTTCTACTGACATACTTGCAAGTGAAAAGGTATTAGTTTTTAAAGAAGGAAAAGATTTAATGAAAGCCCCATCAACAGCAGCATACGAAAAAATTATAAAAGAGTATGGCAGTAAAGATAGTTATATTAGTAATATTGTTTCTGATGGACAAAAAGGAGAAAAATATAAAAAATTAATAGATAATTCTAAAGATGAAGAAGAAAGTATATTTAATAAATATGAACCAGAAATATCAAATAAAGAAAATGAATTTAATAATGAACTTATAAATTATGATTCTATATTAATAAATGATTTTAATGCAGGAAGTTTGACAGAAAAAGAATATAAAACTAAGTCTAATGAAAAATATACGGAAGTTTATAAAAAGTATAATCTTTTTAAAGAAGATATTAAAATTAAAAAAGAAATAGATTTTATAAATACAGAAGATGGTAGTGAGTTAAGAAACTACGAAGAAAGTGTAAAGACTAAGGCAGAATCAGATTATGAAGGTTTGGTAGACCTAGAATTCAAACACCAACTTCAAACTCCAGAGTTTTTATTACAACTTGCTGAATACAAGGATAAATGGAATTTAGGTGCTGAAGGTGCAAAATATGGTGCTAGTGAATATTTAAGCAGAGGAGGAGAAAAATATGGGCCAGGACATTTTAAAGAAAAGGAAATAGATTATGAAATAATAAGATTAAAAATAGATAATAAAATTAAATTAAGCCAAAAGGAAATAGATACAGTATTAGATTTAGCAGGAGCTACTAATGTAAAAGGAGGTAAAAAATTAGTATTATCATCTTCTAAAGACCCAATTGCTTCTCATGCTTTGGGTTCTATATATAGACCTAATTTAAAAGAAGGTACTTTAATATATAGTTTGACAGGAAAAGTTGTAAATGATAAAGATATTTCAGAAATAGCAAATACAGTAGAAGAAAAATATAGAGAAGCCAAGGCTTTAAATAAATTCGCTTTAGAAATGGCTGCTGTATATGGAATAGGAGCAGCAATAGGTACAGTAGCTAAATCTAAAGGACTTGCAGGAAAACTTACAACAAAACTTTTACGGTCTAGTCCAGCAAGGTTAGCATCAGAAGGTGCAACTGGAACAATTTTAGATGTAGCAGGAGGAATTATTAGAGAGTTTGGTAGTATAGAAAATTTAAAAACCTATATAAATGAAGAAGGTATAGCAAGTACTGCTGTAAAAGCAGTTAGAGGTACATTAATGGAGGAACTATCAGACCTTTCATTTTCTGGTGGACTTCAATCAGGCATAGGTAATAAAAATATTTTAACAGATATACATAAAGATTATTATACAGATAGGTTATACTCAAAAACAGCAGAATATGAAAATGTATTAAAAGTTTTTGCAGATGATATGGGCTGGGATATAGGCTCACCTAAACATGCTTTAGGAGTAGACATGCAAGTATCTAAGGGCAGAAAATTTTATAGCCCTGAAACATTTAAAGCTGATATTAAATTAAAACACATAAAAAATATAAAGATGGAAGATATTAAAGATTTAGGATATGCTCCTGAAAAATTTAAGACTTGGCAAATAGCTCCAGAAGATTTAGGAAAGTATTCTAAGTATATGGAAACTAAAGGATTTAAAGGAGAATCTGTTAAAGCGAAAACGGGGTATGATACATATTTAAAAACACAAGCAAACATAGACGTTATTAAAAAAGATGTAACTACTTTAAAAGATACAGAAATAGATTTATTTAAAGCTGTAGGACAAAAATCAATAGTAAGAGGTATAAAAGATAGCCCAACAGTAAAGTCTATAAAAGATAAAGAAATTAAAGATATAAAAGATAAAGAAATTAAAGATATAAAAGATAAAGAAATTAAAGATATAAAAGAGAAAGAAAAGGAAAAAGAGAAAGATGAGAAAGAAAAGGAAAAAGAGAAAGATGAGAAAGAAAAGGAAAAAGAGAAAGAAAAGGAGAAAGAAAAGGAAAAGGAGAAAGAAAAGGAAAAGGAGAAAGAAAAGGAAAAGGAGAAAGAAAAGGAAAAGGAGAAAGAAAAGGAAAAGGAGAAAGAAAAGGAAAAAATGAAACTTTCGTCTTCACTATTATTCCCACCACTTCCATTCCCAGGAATACCATCAGGAGGAGCAGGAAGAACTAGAGGAACAGGCTTATTAAATTGGGATTTATCATGGGACGAATTTAGAGATATAGCAGGAGAGTGGAAACAAAGACAATTAATTAAACAAAAATATAAAATTGCTATAACACAAGGAGTAGCAGGAGGTTTTATATTTAATGTTATAGATAAAAAAACAGGAGCAATAGTAGAGTCTAAACAAGCTAGAAATAATATAGAATTAAATAAAGCTACAGGGCATATAAAAAGATATTTTGGTAATATAGTTATAGAAAAAAATTATAATAAAACTAAAGTGTATAAAGATAAAATGTTTGACAGGCAGAAATTTTTAACTAAATATAAATTTAGAAAGGAAGAAGTTGGCCCACCTATTTTAGCTGATAAAATACAACGACAAAGAGAAGAGCCTAGTATAACACCTTATACACCACAACGACAAGAAACTATATATAAA
>Ga0307928_10001782_pt1 | contig 16413 bp, 18 predicted proteins | sample AceLakmetagen232_FD_201815 | JGI IMG/M metagenome (GOLD analysis project Ga0307928, IMG submission 201815) | Saline water microbial communities from Ace Lake, Antarctica - #232 | ecosystem: Environmental > Aquatic > Non-marine Saline and Alkaline > Saline | place: Antarctica: Ace Lake... | reverse complement strand
TCCGATCTGTACGAGTGGGCCACCTCCCCAGAATACTCTGACAAGGCCGGGCAGTTTGACTTTCGAGGGCACTGCGTATTCGCCGCGCAGTCCATCGCCAGAGACGGCGAATCGTTCCACCGAATCCACCGCAACGGCTGGCCTGAGAACCCATTCGGCTTCTCGCTCCAGGCACTCAACCCGGCGGTGTGCGATGCGAAGCTGAACGTCACCGAGCGCGACCGAATGCCCATGGCAGGCGTCGAGATCATCAACGGTGTGGAGGTGGACGCGTTCGGGAAGCCCCTCGCCTATTGGTGGAAAGATACATCCAGCACGAACACCATCTGGGCTGCTGACTACATGCAATCCGGCGGGAGCTATACCCGCGTACCCGCTTCCGATATCGTGCATTGCTTCAAGAAGCACAACGCCCGCCAGACCCGTGGCGTGCCGGAGATGTACGCGAGCCTCAGCAGGCTGCACATGCTTAACGAGTACGAGCAAGCAGAGCTGGTCGCTGCCCGTGCCGACGCGAACCAAGTCAGCACATACGAGAGCCAAGGCGGCGTGGATGCCGATACCATGGCGAGCGAACAGACTGCAATCGATGCCATCCGAGATTCCCAGCCCGGAGATAATGAGTTTATTCCTGTAGGCTGGACCAAAAAGAACAACACGCCGACCCGCCCGAATCCCGCAGTCGGCGACTTCAGCGCAGCAATGTTGCGCGCCGTAGGGGCAGGAACAGGCACCGCATACAACACCCTCGCGAACGACCTCACGAAGGTGACCTACTCCAGCATCCGCGATGGGAAACTGACCGAGCGGGACATCTACAAGATGGCGCAGGCCATGATGATACGCGACATCTGCCGCAGGGTCAACCGCGAGTGGTTGAAGGTCTGGCTTCTCTCCCCGTCTTCTCCCCTTCCCGCCGCGAAGTTCCGCAAGTTCGCCAACCACAGTTGGCGCGGTCGCAGGTGGCTTTGGGTTGATCCGAACAGCGACAGCAAAGCCAACCTAATGGCACAGCAGAACGGCTGGAAATCCGGCCCGGACATCGCAGACGAGCTAGGGCACGACATGACCGAAAACGTGAACCAGATCAAGGCGATCACGCCGAAGGTCAAGGGCACATATCTGGAGCCGCTGTACAGCAATGAGCAACCAACAGCCACACCCAAATAGCGACCTGCCAGCCGGGACCATCCGCCGCGAGGCAATGCTTGCGCCCGTCGTGCGCGAGGGCGAGCCCGACGCGTCCGTCGTCATGGCATCGGTTTCCTCCGACGCGCCTGCCCGAGATTTCATGCTGTGGAATGACGCGTACCAAGATGTACTGCTGATCCTCGACCATTCCCCCGGCGCAATCGACGACACGTTCACCCGCGACGGCCTGCCTATCCGCGACGGCCACTATGGCGACCAGATCGGGCTGATTCGAGACATCACCACGGACGGGCACAAGCTCGGCGGTCCCATCGAGTGGTGTGCCGGAGAGCGCGCCGCCAACATCGCCAAGGACTGTGCCGCCAAACTCCGCAGATCCGTGAGTGTGGAGGCATTCGTGGACCTCGCCAGCCTGGAGCAGACCGGCGAAGAAGACGGTGTACCCATTCTCACGGCCCGCAAATGGAAACCCACCGGTGCCGCCATCACCAGCAACGCCCCCGCCGACACTACTATCGGCATTTCCCGAGATCACAAACCCGAAGCATCCACACAGGAGAGCAACACCATGCCCGCCGAAGCCCCCCCCGTCGTGAATCCGCCCGTCGCCACGCCTCCCCCGCCCGTGACCGCAGAGCCTCCTGTCGCCCGTGACCTCCGTGCCGAAACCATGGAAATCTACGCCATCGCCGAAGTCAACAAGGTGCCAGTGACCCTGCGTGACGCTGCGCTCGCCGCTGGCGACAGCCCCGACCAGTTCAAGGTCCGTGCGTTCAACGCGATCCAGGGCGCGCCCGAAGCCGCCCCAATCACCCGCCAGACCGCTGCCGATATGGTTGACCTGGACAAGAAGGACATCGCCCGATACAGCATAATGAATGCTATCCGGTCGATGATCCCCGGTGAGCGAGGCGTGGATGCCACGTTTGAGCGCGAGATTTCCGACCACATCGCCAAGACCACAAACCGCACCGCGAAGGGTATCCTAATCCCCGCGCAGCTGTTTCTGCGGCGTGACCTCGAAGCCGGCGGCAGTGGTGGAAACCTCGTCGCCACCGACCTCCGAAGCGACCTGTTTATCGACATCCTCGCGAACAAATCCGTTGTGCAACGCCTCGGGGCCACGATGATGTCCGGACTAGTCGGGGACATCGAGATCCCGAAGCAGACCGGCGCGAGCGCCGCGTACTGGGTCGCAGAAAGCACCGACGTAACCGAGAGCACCCCGACTCTCGGGCAAGTGGCAGGTAACCCACACACTGTCGGTGCCACGGTTGATGTTTCTCGTAAACTTCTGAAGCAGTCCAGCATCGCCGCCGACCAGTTGGTAATGAACGACATCCAGCGCGTTCTGTCGTTGGAAGTTGACCGCGTGGCCATCGAGGGAACCGGGGCCAGTGGCCAGCCGAAGGGGCTGATCTACGGCGACGACGTGAACTCCGTAACCGTGACCGACGGCACCCCGACCTACGCTGAGATTTTGAGTTTCATCACCGCAACCCAGACGGACAACGCCGACCTCGGCGACATGGGTTGGCTGATGACCCCCGAGGTCTGGGCCAAGATGTGTACCACTGCCAAGGGCACCGGTGACGGCCTCCTGCTCGACCCGACCTCTGACCGGATGATTGGCATCCCGTACCAGATCAGCAACCAGTGCCCCGACAACTCCCTGACTCTCGGAGTCTGGTCGCAACTGGTTATCGGCATGTGGGGCGCTCTCGACCTCACCGTCGATCCCTACGCGCTCTCCAAACAGGGCGGCGTCCGCGTGATCGGTCTCCAGGATGTGGATGTGATGGTCCGCAACGGCCAGGCGTTCACCTACGACGGTGACGTGACTTCCTAGGCTTTCCCCTCTGCCTCTGCCGCAGGGCAGCGAATAGGGACTCGCCTACCCTATTCGCTGCCACCTACACAAACACAGGAGTACCTACCATGTTTCGCCCCGGAAAAGATCGAGTTACCGTAGATTTTTACTCGGCCAGCGCCACTGGTGACACCGGCGACTCTGCCGGCGAAGCCAACGGAGCAGTCGCCGCCACCGTGGATTACAACGGTTGGGGAGTCGTCACCGTCAATGCGTGGGCCACATCGTCCACCGATACCGCTGGCACAAGCCCAACCGCAATCGTGACGCTACAGACGTGCGCCGATACCGCGTTTGCCACGAGCACGGACCTCCTGACCTTCACCGCATCGACCACCGCCGGGCACACGGTCCAGGCCCAGGAAGTGGACTTGCAGAAGTCGCTCGGCTATCTCCGTGCCCACGTCGCCATCGTTGGCGTTGACGCTATCTGCCCGGTCTCCGTGACCGGTCTCTTCGCGGATCGCGGCTACTAGATGAGCTTCGACGCCGCCCAAGTGATTGCCAGTCTCGGTGCCGACATGCAGGGCACACTTACCGCTGCCAGCGGCGAGACTGCGACGGTTGGGCGCGCGTCCATTGCCTCTGAACTGCTTGCCATGACCTACGGCGAGGACGACCAATACACGCTGTCGGTGTGGCTCGACACCGACGACTTCGACACGCCCCCCACGAAAAACCAGGACGTTACTTTCGGCGGCAGCACGTACCTTGTGCTCGGGATTGCCAACCTGCTAAGCACCCTCCGGCGGCTCGACCTTGGGGGGCAGTATGGCAGATGAACTCACCTTCAAACTTGAGCCGCCCCCGAAAGAGTATGAGGATCTAATCGCCCGGCTTCAGAAGCAACTCAAGATCGGCGTAGGCGAAGCCGTTCGGTGGGCAGCGTGGTATCTCAGCAAGTCGCTTTCATCGTCCACCAAGACTGCGCCGAAGAAACGGAGGCTTCTCAAAACAAAGAAGGCTGATATCAAGGCTGGTTTTGATGCAAGTAAGACCCCCTATTACGTCAAGGTGTACGCTGGCGATGGGGTAGCGTACAAGCACTATCTGAAGGCTGGGGCCGAAGAGTTTGATCCGGACCGCTTTATCTCGCGCCACGGGCTGGCAGGGTCGTCCTGGGGTTGGATGGTGTCAGACCTTGGGAGATCGGTCCCGACTACACAGCCGAAAATGAAAGGGGCGACGAAGGTCACCAGGATGGGGGACGTTTGGAACCCCGGCTGGAAACTAGAGAACAAAATCGGCTACATAGAAACAATCATGCGAACGAGTGGGCGACGGGCAATCGAGACTGCGTATGCGCGTGCGGTCAAGAATGCCAACAACAAGCTAGACAACCGGTGGCGGAAAGCATGAGCTACATAGCCATCGAAACCGCGACCGAGACCATGCTGAAAACGGCATTTCAGGCGGCACTTACCGCTGCCGAACTGACGGGCACGGTCTACGGCTGGTGGCTGGACGACAACCCAACGGGCGACAGCGAAGACGTTGTTTTCCCGCAGATCAACATCCAAGCGTTCCCGAACGAACCGCTCGGTTACCGGCAACCCGTTTGTGTGGTTCCGGTGACCGTTGACATCATCACATTCCAACCAAAGGACAGGAAAAGGGCAGCAGTGATCGCGCTCTATGGCGCAATCAGAAAGAGCGTGGACGAAGACGATTTCAGTTCTGCATCGTTCTCGGACGTAACGATCAGCGTTGAACCAGGCAGCGACGTAGTTGACGACGGGCGGATTCAATTTATACGCTTGACATTAGGCGTCCAAGTGTGTACGGGCCAGCAAGATATAGTATAGGGGCAGACAATGGCAACAGGCAGACACATCACAATCCTAGGCATGGGGCCAAGCGCATACCAGCGGGCGCACGACATCGGGCGATACATCCCGGACGAATCCGAACTGTGGGGACTCAACAACGGCTATCTGACGTTTCCAGGACTCAGAGAGGAGAAGCGGTTTGACCGGATGTACGAACTCCACTCGTGGGATTACCTTGCGACGTGGGACGCCGGACCCGACCCGCTGACCGGCAAGCAGGCAAACCATTTCGCGTGCCTGGAGCAACTAGGTTGCGAGGTAATCACAGGCCAACACCTCCCCATCGTGCTGCATCAAACCCAGATCGACTGGGAAGGCGTCTTCGGGCACTTCGGACCGCCGGTCTATTTCCTCGGCTCCCCCTCCGTCATGCTCGCGCAGGCACTCTACGAGCACGACCACGGGCAGACGGTCGAGCAGATAGATTCGTGGGGCATCGACACCGCAGACCCCAGTCACATGCAGCAGCGGGCATCGTGGGCATACTGGACCCGCCAGGCCATCGCGCGCGGTATCAAATTCGGGGGGACCGCTCTGCAATACATGCGCGAGCACGACAACGACGAAGGGCTGTCCGGCATCCGGGACATGATCGCAGAGCGGCTATCCAGCCGCAGGCACGAGGGTCCGGTAACGGACTACGCAGTAGCCAGTTTTTGCACCGACGATGACCACTATTTGCCGCTGATGGCACGGCTAGAGGCGCAAGCGAAAAGCTTCGGGCTCGAGTTCGTGTCCACTGTCGTCCCGGTGCCAAAGGGCAAGACATCGGCACAAGTGGCCAAGCACTTCCCGGCAACCATGATGCGCGACCTGCTGAAAAAGGCAGGCAAGCCGATCCTGTACATCGACGCAGACGACGAACTACTCGCCCGCCCGTCCTTCCCGGCGTGCGACGTGGGCGTGATGCGCAATCCGGAACTTGACTGCATGGGCACACATCTACAGCTTGCCCCGTTCATGTTCATCGTCCCTGGCCGTGGCGCAAACGCATTCCTCGGCTACCGGGAACGGTCCATGGAATCGATCAACGGGCACCGTGGCGTCAATGTCGCGTACACCGCACTTCGCCATCCGCGCAACCGCCACGGGACATTCATCGACGTTTCGCAATACGTCAAGGGCTGCATCCGCTACAACCCCTCGCCATCTGGCGTGCGACCTCAGACCCTCACCACATAGCCAGGAGATCCCCCCCATGAGCTTCGGAGCACTGACCGACTATATCGGAGCGGCTGACACCAAATACCAGCTCCAATCCAGCGCCAAAAACCCCGCCAGTTCTGGCAACGCCCAAGTGCAAGACGAAGACGGAACCACCGTCTGCGAGACTGTCTATGGGCAACATGACGTGTGGGTTTGCGGGTACGAGATCGTATCCAACACCAAGGACACGGCAGGGACGTATGTGCCTCTGAGCATCGACACCAAGGCCATGATCGGTAGCGTGATTGCCATCGACACGACCGTCCGTGCGCTGGTCACCGGGATTGAACTCGGCACGAGCCAGACGGAGCGCCCGCAGTTCTCGGTCACCGCCGAGGAGTTCGAGGGGGACACCTCGGACGTTCACACGTTCGCGAGCGGCGTAACTGTGATCGGGATCAAGCGCGCCCAGGCGCTCGGATTCGTGGCAGATACCGACAGCTACATCACCAGTAGTTCGCTGTCGCTGAGTGGCCAGACCGCCCCCACGCTCGGCGCGACCGGGGCACGCGTCAACAACGTCGTGTACCAGGGACGGGCGGAAGCGACCGGCGAACTCGCGTCCTGTTCTGCCACGCCTGGAGCCGCCGCCGATACCGGGTGGACGCTCGCGACAGACCCGAGCTTTGTCGAGGAAAACACCGCATACGGAACCAGTTCCGTCGCCGTATTCAAGAACATCACCGCGAGTGTGTAGACCTATGGGGACACGCGATGCACTGCCCAGAACACGCCGAAGCGGAGATCCTGAAGCTACGCGAAGCAGGCATAGAGCCGACGCTTGACGAGTTGGCCGAACTGTTCGAGCTGGCGAAGCGGGTAGAGGAGCCGTTCGCAGAGACCAACCCGCTCGCCAGCCGTGCGCCTCTCGCCGTGGGAACCAGCGGGCTGTACCTGTACCCGCTGACCCTCCAGGCAACCGCATGGATGGAACTCCACTGCGAGGCGTTCGCAGACATGCGTATTCTGCTTGTCTGCTACGCTGCCCACGTCGGGCGCGTGCCGGGGGCGTTCGACCAGCTGCACGGTTACAAGGGCATCCTCACCGCTATCACGGATTGGGGCCAGACTGTCACAGCGACAGCGACCGAGCTCGCCAGTGCCGAAGAGATTCTTACCGGTGGCAACGAGCCCGAGCACTTCGCCGCGCCAACGCAGTCCGAAACGCTCACCATGTGCGACATTCTTGCGAGCCTCGCAGTGGAGAGTGGCCAGCCGGTCGAGTACTGGCTAACCCACACCAGCGAGGAAATGCTGGCGGCTTTGAATGCCCTTGCGCGCAAGCAATGCGCAGAGAGCGGCACGGGCGCTCCAACCGACCCCGGAGCCGCCAGCCGGATGCAAGACCTAATGTGGTGCGTCCAGCGGATTCGTGAGAGGGCAGCAAATGGCGCGTAACGAGAAACTAACCTTCATTATTCGCGCGAAGAACTTGTTTCGCGGCGCATTCAAGAAGGCGCAATCGTCGCTCAAGGCAATCGGCTCCGGAGCCAAGCGGATGGCGGGGGTTGCCGCTGCCGCATTCGCTGCCACTGCCGCCGCCGCCGGAGTCCTCGGCAAGAAGCTGTGGCAACTTCGCACCGAGAGCGCCCGGTCGCAGAAAAAGCTGGAGCAGGCAGTCCGCACGACTGGCGGGGCCGCCGGATTCACCGCAACCGAGCTTGGCAAGGAAGCCAAGGCACTGCACGAGTTGACGGGTGTATCCGAGAAGGTAATCAAGAACAGCCAGGCAATCCAACTCACGTTCTTGAACATCAAGGGCGACCACTTCAAAGAACTGACCGCCCGCGCGCTCGACCTGGCCGAAGTCATGTCCGATGTGAACGGGGAAGGCGTGTCCATGCGGGAGGGCACGGTGCGCCTCGCCAAGGCGCTGAATGATCCATCCACCGGCATGGCAAACCTTCGGCGCGTAGGTATCTCGTTCACAACTCAGCAGGTAGAGCAAGCCAAGGCGATGCAGAAAAGCGGCGACCTACTCGGGGCGCAGCGGCTGATTCTGGACGAACTGGACCGGGAGCTTGCAGGGTTTGCGGAGAACACCGACAAAACGACAAAGGCGTGGAACAAGCTAAAGGCAAGCCTAGAGAAGGCAGGCGCGAAGCTCGGGGCCGTGCTATTCGGAGCCAAGGAAGGGCAATCGGTTCTCAAGACACTACGCGAACAGGTTGAGCGGCTTCTAGTGTCTGGCAACCTAGAACTCTGGGCAGAGAGAGCAGTCCAGGGGTTCCAGAAGCTAGTGGCACCAGTTACATGGTCGATCTCCGCATTCAAGAAAGTGGCCACCGCAGCAAAAGAGGCGGGGAATACAATCGGGTTTATGCTTGAGGGGTACGACCTTACCGCCGCACGCAGGGCTGGCGATGTGATGCTCCAGATACAGAAGATGCAGGATGCGCAGAGGCTGGCAGAAATCAAGGCGTCAAATGCGGCGATTGCACGAGAACGGGAGAAAGCAGAAAAAACCGAGCTTGCACAGTACAAGCTCAAGGCCGCAAAGCTGGCTGGCACAAGCAGCACCGCAGCGGCAGCGGAGGGGATAGCTGGGCTGGACGTAGAGAGAGAAACGTTGCGGAAGAATCTGACCAATATACTGAATCCAAGGGAAACGCAACTTTCTGCGGAGCAGATCGGGCAGGCGTTGGATGACGTTGTGCAATCGTATGTGTCCACATCCGCCAAGATGGGCGAATCTATGGACCGCGAAGCGCACCAACTCGGCAAAGTCAAGAAACTCACAAATGAAATGATAATCGCGCAGGGGGACTTGGTAGCAAGCGAGAAAAAAGCGTCGGCATCGTCAACCAAGCCAGACCAGTTAGCAGATGCAGAGGCCGATGTGGATCGGAAGAAGGAAGTGGTCAAGAGCATGAAAGCGCTCTATGACCAAGAGAACGCGGAGGCAAAACGGCAGGCGCAAAAGCCTGACGAGTTCAAGATAGGCCGGACGATTATCCCAGGGAAGGGGCTGCTGTGGCCGCGAGCCAAAGAGCAGGAGACAAAAGGCGTAGAGGTTGCTGGCCAATCCCTATCTATTGCAGAATCATCCCTCAGAACAGCGGAAAAGAAGCGTGATGTACTGTCGGACGCAAACGCGGTTGAGCGCAACCGGCTAGCACAGGCGCAGTACCTGGTGGAACTCGACAAGAAAACGTTGGCCCGCAAGAAGGCTGAACTCGCTGCCATAAATCTGATCATCACAGGCGAGCGGGCGACCAGAAAGGAACTCGCGGAGTTGCTGAAGAAGCGCGAGGCACTGGCGAAAGAAGCCATGAAGTTGCAAAAGACGCTAGAGGACTTCAAGAAAAAGAAGCGCGACAGAATCGAGTTGCAGGCGAAAACGGACAAGATAGACGCCGCAATCAAGAAGCTCAGAGACGACGCCCGCGACCCTCTGTTCCTAAACGTGGTAGACAAGCGGGGAGAGGTTGAGACGTTCTTGAACAATCGCAAGCGCGCCAAGCGCCTCTCGGGAGAAGAAGCAGAGGACGCGAAGAAGTTCGCAAAGATCCAGGACCGCCTGAACGAGGGATTGCGCGTCACGCGGAAGCGGCGGGAATGGCTGGAAGACCGTCGTGCGTTGGCTCGCGGGCAGGGCATCATGGCAAACGACGCAGCCGCTCAAGCCATCCTGATAGAGCAACGGGCGAAAGCCATGGCCCCCGTCGTGACGCAGCTTAAGACGATGAACGACAACCTGAACAAGCTACTGGTGGCGGAATAATGGCAGCATACACCGACACAGCCAGCGCCCCCACAGTGTACATGGGGACTACCGACATAAACGGGATCGTGAATCTCGACCCGGGGACCGGGGTCGCAGGGTACACATACAGCAACGTCACGGTAACCTACGAGATTCGCGGACTTGCGGATACTACCGCCGCCGCCAGCGCGACCTACCACGCGGCTCAGGCGAACACGTCAGCCATCGCCACACGCACGAGCGAAGCAGGCTTGTACAAAGTTGTGTACAGCACCCTCGTCTCCACCCTAACCCCGGACACCTAAACCATGGCTGGAGCACTCGCAGGCTGGCTCGGGCTTTTCAAGACTGGCGACAGCGTGCGCCACGTATCAACCGTGACGTACCGCAACCGGGTCTCCGCCGTCCTTGGCGATATCCAGGGCATCGGTTGCCGCATCCACAAGCCCACCGAGGGCGAGGGCATGGGCTGGCGCATCATCGTTGACGGCGGGTCGGACATCATGCCCGACACGGGCGGGTTTATCACCGCCGACCGCAAGGTTTCCGTGAACGACACCGACAGCCCCGGGACGCTGGAAGCGAAGCTGTACGGCGAGGCAGTATCTCGGGACTCAGACGCTATAGACGTGTCATGGGTCCAGGCAGATACAGGCGGCACGGTCCAGGCTCGTCATTTTATTTCTGCCACGATTTGGAACGGGACGGACACGCTAAGCTATATTGTGGGGCAGACATCAGCCGGGGCAATCGTGCTGGTCGAGGCTACCGACACATGCGCTGTCTGAGTCTACCAATGGAGATTGCATCATGCACCGCACACCAAAGGCGCTTTGGATCATCGGGGGAATCTTCCTCTTGTCGGTCGCATTCTGGGAGCCAGGCGTGAGATACGCGCGACTCATCGGGACAAAGATTTTCACCACCGCAGACGGGGTGCCAGTCACGGCGTCCCCGTGCTGTTGCGAGCCAAGCCCGAGCCCGTCCCCGTCGCCGTCTCCTTGCCTCTCGCTCTCGTTCTCGCCGTGCCCGTCCGTTTCGGTGTCCATCTCCGTATCAATCTCGCCGTCGCCAAGCCCGAGCCCGACGTTCCAGGGAACCGGATTCTACTGCATCCAAGAATGGGCGTACAGCAGCACGAAAAGCGAGGTTCCGGCCGCGAGTTGCGCAGACTTGGTTGCGGTGACCCGCTACTGTATAGAGATCACCACGCAGGCGGGGTGGGACGCGTACCAGTTTGGCACATGCATAGACAACTCATCCGAGACCGATTGGCTCTTCAATATGACCACCACGGGCGGGGTCAAATACGCGACTGAAGACGCATGCAACGTGGGGTGTTGACACGCAATGGCACCTTGCCTAACACTCTCGACCGAGACCATGCACCGCCTCCACCGTGGCGAGATCACCGCGCGCCAGGCATTCGCGAGCGCCGAAGAGACAGCCGCCGAGAACGAGCAGCCGGGCAACGTCGCGCTACTGACCACCGCCATGGCCCAGAGCATCGGGCAGCGGTTCAAGTCGGCATGCAACGCGGCGGGCATCCCGCTGGCAGTCTACGGGCCGAAGGGATACCGGGCACGGTGGACGGCATGCAAGAACCTAATCACATGGGGGGTGAAATGGACATCCGCACAATACCGAAGAGCAGGAAGGAATGTCCTGTATGTAGAAAACGGACTGTTTGGGCAGAGATCGGGCGTCTATTTGGACCACTCCGGCTACTTCTGCGACTCTTCCATAGCGACCGACCAGCAGCCAGACCCGACCGCGACTGAGGTCGCATCAGTCCAGGCGCACGCGCGGGACCACTACGGGTGGGAATGGTTCGGGGGCGGCAACCCTTCCGGCCCCATCCTCTTGGCCTGCCAGACCCCTCGGGATTGTTCCGTACGCTACCACTATTCACCGTTGGACGCGGGGCGCGGATGTTCGCGCCTGCTGATCGAGGAGTGTGCCCGCTACATCCCCAAGGATCTCCCCGCCCTCGTGCGCCCCCACCCACGGGCCAAGGGAGCCCTTGGCGGCATCGAGATACCAGCCGGGTGGACCGTCTCCGGGGACGGCTCCCTAAAAGACATCCTGCCCACATGCCGAGCCGTGGCCACCATATCGAGCACGGTAGCCACCGAGGCCCTTGCGCTCGGTTTGCCCGTTGCCTGCCTTGGGCGTGGCGCGTGGTACGGTTCCGGGGCTGTCCTTGATTGCTCCGACGATCCCAGCCAGTTGGCCACACTCGCCACATTCCTGCCCGACGAATGGACCGTTCTCCGCTACCTCGCCGCAGTCATGCGTCACCAGATCCCGCACAACGCGACCCCCGGAGAGATCGGGCGGAACGCGTCCTTCCGCGTGTGGCTGGACCGGGCAGGCGTCAAACAGCCACCGCCCGACGCCTTCGCGCGCGCGGTCGAAACGATCCAGGCATCAGGAGACGACCACAGGATTGGTATGCTGGCAATCATCCAAGCCAAAATGGCGGCATGCAGGCGGTGTCGAAAGACCAAACTTAGACGCAGCGTGATAGACCTAGCAGGGCAAATCCAATGAGCGAAGACCTCGCAAACTACGACACTGCCCGCCGACGGCTGATGGATTCTGAAAACACGCAGGCCGTCGCGTTCGCGAACCTCCTGCACTCACGTGTTCAGACTGCCCACAGAACCGACGTAAAGCGGCTGCGGGTGTCCATGATCCGGCTTTACAATCAACTACAGAGCGCATAAGGTAGCCCCATGGATATCACGCTTGCATTCACGACCGGCACGGGCACCCCATCGCGCGCGTTCGTGGCATACGACGAGACGTGTGCGGTCACGCTGACCGGCCTCACGCTGACCGGGACGCATTATCTGAGACTGACCACAGCGGACGGGGTACACAGCCTCGCGACCCGTGCCACGATTGCCGACGATGCAACGGTCGTCAATCTCAACAATGCCGGCATCCAATCGATATTCCCGGTTCTGACAACGACCGCCATCAATGCGTTGGTAACGATCCGGCACAGCACGACCGGGGCGGTAGCCGGAACCGCAGCCGTCACCATCACGCCATCGGCGAACCCCAACGCTGACCTCACATACGTCCTGCTTGACGCTGCGACCACTGCCCAGCTGGCACTATTGCAGGCAGAGGTGGACACTATCGAGACGTGCGACTCCACCATCCGCACTGTAACCCACGAGCCGACCGGCTTCGCAAACCCGGAGTTGGTTGTTGTCACGGGAGTCGGCGGCACTACGGAAATTTTGTTCGGCACCGTCACTCTGTCCGGGACGGTCGTTGCGCGCGTCAATGGCATCGTAAGTACGGTTATCATAGATGGTTGGCGATCTGTATCGCATGGGCGAGACACGGACGTCGCATACGTCCTTCGGTCGGCAGACGGGGTGACCGCAGAATGGGTGGACTACGCGTCTGTCACGTTCACCAATTTTCAGCATCTACTCATCTCCATTGCATTCTACGACCCGACCGCAGCGACGTGGGTCTATACGCGCGAGTGCCACGGATTGCAGGATTGGCAAAGCCACGAAAACGACCATGATACCATCGGCACATACAAGACCAGCGGCGGGACGCTCGCAGACTACACCGTCGATTCCGAGACCGCCGCCGACCGCCGCCCGTCCGTATCCGCGACCGGGATCAAAGACGAAGACCTAGCCACGCTGAACGCCTTGCTCGCTGCCAATGGCCCGTACACCCAGCTGTCACTGACCGGCGCGACCGGAACGCCTGTGTTCACGGCTGGGAATGACATCGTGGCGTTGAGCACCGCGCAGCCGTACTGGAACGAGTTCGATTCTACTTGGCAACAGACGCTCGTGGCCGACAAGCGCGACGTGTCGGTTTGGCTGATGGAGCTGCCAATGGCGGCGGATGCAGCGTCCCAGCGGCTTCGCCATTGCTGGATGCAGGGGCAAAGCACGGGCAAGGAAAAGGACGAGACCGCCAGGACGCCAGCGAGCCTCAGTCTCGGGACGCTCGAAGCCCTGGCCCCGGAGCGAATCTTTGTCTCTCATCTCGTGCTCGAGTACAAGGATGCAGACTGGGAAATCAAGTCCGTGACCCAAATTGACGGCACCCGCTACTCGCAGACATCCAGCCCGCAGGGGAACGCGCTCACCGCCGTTTCGACAGATGACAGCCTGACGGGGGACGGCACAGCGGCAGACCCGCTCGCTGTGGGTCCATTCGCGGACAACCTCCCGCTGACGTTAGGTACTGATTCGGACTACAGTTGGGTATATAACAGCGCCACGGACAACCTGGAACTGGTCCACGGCGCGACGGTCGGGACTGACATCCGGTTGACGATGGACGCTGCCGGCAACCTCTCCCTCCCCTCCGCCACCGCTGGCATCTACTTCGGCGCGTTTGCCGACCACTTCATCGGGCCGGTGGATGGGAATCTGGTGTTCGACAGCCAAGAAGTTGGAACAGGCGATTTCTACTTCAAAAATGGTAATGTGGGTATTGGGACTGCTACGCCTACACAAAAACTAGAAGTCTCAGACCTTACTGGGGCAAACATATCATTAAACTCAAAAAATTTGTCTATTGGAGATGGTGACGATTTAGGGAATATACTATTTACAGGAAGTGATACTGGTGTGACTGCGGGTTCTATTGGGGCAAAAATATCTGGAGAAGCAGCAGGAACATGGGGAGAAGATAATGACTATCCCACCGAACTTCAATTTTGGACATCTGCTAATAGTGGAACAGCTACTAAAAGAATAGTAATGGATAGAGACGGAAATTTGCAAATTATAGCAGACAATAAAAAACTCCTCTTCGGAGCGGCACAGGATGCTTCTATTTATTACGATGGAACTGATATGGTTTTTAATAGCCAAGATGTTGGAACTGGTGATTTTATATTCAAAAGTGTAAGTCCAAATTTAGTATTAAGGGCATCAAAGAATGCAACATGGACAGTTGGGGAGAATGCAGCAAATATACAATTTTTTACATCAGATGCTTCTGCCCCTGCTGGGGTGAACTCCTCCATTGGGCTAGAAGCAGAAAGTGTTGCTGGCTCTCATTATGGAATAGTTTTTAGAAACGGTGGGAATACTGGACAAAATCAAGAAAAGATGAGAATAGCTCATGGTGGAAACATTATAATCTCAAACGACAACGCCAAACTTCTTTTCGGCGCTGCTCAAGATGCATCTATCTATTACAATGGTACTGATCTGGTTATCAATCCCAAGGAAGTTGGAAGCGGTAGGGTAGTAGTAGATGGCTCTATAGAAGCGGTCTATAAAACGACGGACGGAACCTCAGCGGTAGCTGACGGAGCCTACACCACGGGCATCGGAGCCACCACAAACGGCACAATCACCATCAAAGACGGGCTCATCACAGCGTTGACACAGGCAGTCGCCTAAACAGCCCACTAACTCAAGGATACGTATCATGGCAGACGTGACCGAATCAGCCGAAGCACTCGTTCCTCTTGGCAATGGCCTTTCCGTGACCGTCGCCAAAAAGGCGGACATTGAAGAGGCGTGCAAAACTGCTCACCCAATCCCGTTGGTCAAAGACGTCCAGACCGGCGAGGATGTCCCGTTGGCCACGGAAGCTGAGTGGCCGATGAAAATTGCGGCCGCGTACCTGAATGACCTCGAATGGCGATACCGCCAGCGCAAGGCCATGGATGCAGCCAAGGCTCTGGTCACGCGCGACAGTGGCGTCGTGGTCTCGCCTACCGCATCCTTTGCCGCCACGCCCGTCGCTAAGTAGGCGCAGCCGCCCGGCCCGGCCTCGTGGCGGAAATCGCGGGCCTCGTCAAGACCGACGTCCTGGCGGATCTAGCCACAACCGAAGCTGAGACCAAATAGAGAGCCACCATGAGCCATGCCAACGCCATCGGATGTGCCGCCGTCTCCCTCACCGCACTCGGGATGATTTGGGGGGCAGTGTATGCCGCCGTGCGGATGGGCATCCGAGACGCTGTGCTCGCGCTTGAACTCCGCATCGGAGACAAGTACGTTACGTCCATTGCGTGCGGCGACCACCGGGAATCGTGCGACAAACTCCGGGCATCGAAGGCAAAATGAAACACTACGCAGAGATCGACGGCTACCGGCTGGAGGTCGGGCCGTATTGGCGCGACTACATGCCGGAGGAACTGGCGGAGATGTGCAACGGGGTAGGGTCGCCTGGCCAGCCCCCGCTGCTCGCAAAAGTCTTGGGTGCGCTGCCCTACCTCCTACCTGCCAGCCGTCCGCACGACGTGGACTATTCCCTCGGCGGCGGATGGTTCGCGCGATGGATGGCAGACCGGCGATTCCGGCGCAACTGCTACCGGGTCGCACTGGCACAGATCGGGTCGAAGCGCGACCCGCGTTGGGGGCCAGCCGTGGTCGAGATCGAGGGTGCGTATCATGCGCTGAGGCTGGTCGGTTGGAACGCGTTTGAGTATCACAAATAGAGGCCATGCCATGCCATGCAGGCCCTAGGAAACAAACCGCAGCTTGATGGACGAAGCTCTACTCGGGAGGTGCCCGCCACGCCCGGCGGGGGCTAACCTCCCCCCTGCAACCCCGCTCGCTGGTGCGCACGATAGCCAGACGGGAGGGGAGCCCGACCGTGTTGACATTGCCCCTGCCTCCCACGAGGTGGGGGTTTTT
>Ga0307928_10001781_pt1 | contig 16413 bp, 23 predicted proteins | sample AceLakmetagen232_FD_201815 | JGI IMG/M metagenome (GOLD analysis project Ga0307928, IMG submission 201815) | Saline water microbial communities from Ace Lake, Antarctica - #232 | ecosystem: Environmental > Aquatic > Non-marine Saline and Alkaline > Saline | place: Antarctica: Ace Lake... | reverse complement strand
TTGTTATAGGCCCCCCAGTTAAATAAATGTCGTCTGTGGCTACACTTGTAACTGTTCCGCCACCTGCAACTGCCTCACATTCCCAAGCTCCACTTGTATCATTATAAGCATAATATTCAGCATCTGCACAAGCTGTTAAACTAATAGTTCCTGTAGTTGTTATAGTTCCGCCAGAGATAGGTGCAGTAGTAGCTACGCTTGTTACTGTTCCGTCAGTATCAGATGACCTCGCATCAATAGTAGCGTTTAATTCTACTTCATCAAAGGTTAAAACATTTGCTACATCTGCGAACCATTTTGCTTCAAGTGATGAAACACTTGACCAGTAAGTTGAACTGTTAACATTCAAGTCAGCCTCTCCTGTTTGGGATAAATCGCTAATAGCAATATCTGAAGGTGAGCCTAATCCATCCCAGTAGTCTGAGCTGTTAACATTTAAATTTGCTTGGCTTGTCTCTCCATCCCAAGTTGTTGCTACTGAAGCTGTGCCAGTTAAGTCTGCGGTGATTGTAAAACCTGTGCCATCAATGTCGCTTTCAAGGTTTGTGGCAAATAGGTTAGTAACATGAAGGTTTGTACCATTCAAATCAGTTGCACCAGTAATACTGTTTGTTCCCATTAATAAATTTCCTGCAAGCGTGCCTCCTGATAAGGTTAGGTATCTCAAATCGCCCCAGGTTGAATTGAATGCAAATTCAGTAGTAGTCAAAGTTAAGCCAGTACCGGCAGTGTAAGTTGTATCGCTGTCGGCTTTATTATTGAAAATAGTCCAATCGTCTTTATCTAAATACCCATCTGCAGAATTTGTAGCAACAGGCATAGCGATTGTTAAATCAGAATCGGCACCTAAAAATATGTTATCTTCAGATCCGGTTAATGGTGCAGTTGTTATTAAATCCTTAGCTATTGTAGCTGAGATTGCTGGAGTTGTACCCCCGCTAGATACTATTGGAGATGTACCTGTAACACTGGTTATGGTTCCGACAGTTGTAGAATAATCTTGATCACATACTATTCCTGATCCAGTGACAAACTTACAACCTTTTCCTGTGGTTAAAGTTCCTGCATTAACACTGAATGTAGTTGTAGATAAATCTAATAGCGTACCACTTGCAGTATAAGTTGTATCTGTATCCCTATCGTCGATAGTGGCATTAAGTTTAGTTTCATCTTGAGAGAATTCAGTTCCTATTAGATTAATGTATATCTCATCAGCAGTATATTTAGTATCATTATCTAAAGCTTCAATAGTTGAATTAAGTTTTGTCTCGTCAAGAGATATTGTTCCAGTACTAGTTATGGCACCACCTGTTAAATAAATATCATCTGTGGCTACACTTGTAACTGTTCCAACAGTAGAAGAAAAACTATCTGGATTTGAGTCTAAGTAGTAAGTATCATTGGCATAAGTTTCATTCACATAGTTTGGCTTATCTAATGACCAATTACCTATACTTGTAGTAATATCTGATAAGGTTAAGTTACTAGATCCAGAAGCAAAGCCATCTGGGTTTGAATCTAAATAATATCTACCATCTCCATAAGTTTGATCGAATGAAAATGTTGTTCCTGTAAGAACTAATCCTGTACCATTATCATAAGTTGTATCAGTATCTCTGTCATCTATGGTGGCATTAAGTTTAGTTTCATCTTGAGAGAATTCAGTTCCTACGAGATTAATATAAATCTCATCTGCTGTGTATTTAGTATCATTATCTAAGGCTTCAATAGTTTCATTAAGTTTAGTTTCATTAAAAGTGATTGTACCTGTTGTTGTAATAGCACCACCAGTTAGATATGTATCATCAGTAGCTACGCTTGTTACTGTTCCAGTAGTAGAAGAAAAACTATCAGGGTTTGAGTCTAAGTAGTAAGTTGCATTAGCATAAGTTTGATTAACATAATTAGGTTTATCTTCAGACCAATTACCTATACTAATCCTTGCATTAATTTCATTAGTGATTGTAGTATTTTGTACGGTTTGTGAAGCATCAACTTGGGTTATAGTATAATAATCTCCCTTATCAGCAGACCAATTACCTAAGCCTGTAGCGATATCTGATAGTGTGAGGTTGCTTGAACCTGAATCATAGCTATCTGGGTTACTATCCAAGTAATATCTCCCATCTCCGTAGGTTTGGTCAAAAGCAAAAGTCGTTCCTGTAAGAGTTATTCCTGTTCCATTGGTGTAAGTTATATTGTCATCTTCTCTTGTAAGCCAAGCAGAGCCATTCCAATAGGAGTATTCTGTGGCACCAGCTGTAACTGCATCAGTGACGATTGTACCTGTAGTAGTTATTGGTCCGCCTGATAAGCCTGCGCCGGTTGCGACACTTGTGACAGTACCAGTCTCATTGGTAGATCTTGCATCAATAGTTGCATTTAATTCTATTTCATCAAAAGTAAAAACATTAGCTACGTCTGCAAACCATTTTGCCTGGAATGATGATACGCTTGCCCAAAAAGTTGAACTGTTAACATTCAAATCTTCCTCACCTGATTGGTCTAAATCGCTGATAGCAATATCAGATGGAGAACCTAATTCATCCCAATAATCAGAAGCATTTACATTTAAATCAGCTTCACCAGATTGATCTAAGTCACTAATAGCAATATCGGCAGGTGTATTCAAAAGATCCCAATAAGATGATTGGTTTACATTCAAATCTGCTTGGCTTGTTTCTGAATCCCAATAGTCAGAAGCATTAACATTTAAGTCCTCTTCTCCAGAAGGGTTTAAATCAGATATTAAAATGTCTCCTGGGGTATTTAATAAATCCCAATAGTTTGAACTGTTAACATTTAAGTCTGCCTCATCTGCTTGTGCTATAAATTGCAAATCTGCGGCAGTTTGAGTATAGTATCTTGAATCTCCGCTTGTAGTATTAAAACTTAAATCTCCAGAATTATTGTAAATCCAAATCCCATCAACACCCCATTTAGTATCAAAATCACTGCGAGCATCAATGGTTTTATTTAATTCAGTTACATTAAAGGAAAGTATATTCCCATCATCATAAAACCATTTAGATATAAAAGAACTTACAGAAGCCCAGAACGTCGAACTATTTACATTAAGATTCCCTTCATCCGCAGTCTCTATCCATATGGGATCTTGTATATAACTTGCATTAAGATTTCCCTTAAATTCATCATGGGTTTCAACCCATCCAGTAAAGTTTCCAATACCCTCGCTTCCGCCTATCCAAACAGTATCATCTGTTAAGTTTCCAAATCTAGTTGGATCATTTGGGCCTGCAAAAACAAGTCCAGTGAGTAATAGAAGCATAAATGTGAATAAAATTAAGTTTTTCATAGTGACAAAATCCTCCCCTTTATTAAAAAATTTCCACTCTCATCTAATTTGGCAAGTTGCGTTGTTCCGGCGCTATCATAAAAAACAATGCCACCCGTATCTGGTGCAAAGATCCTTATTGGTTTTGCATATCCATCTTCTGTGATAATCTCTGTGCCACCAATCTGCAAAGAGAGTGTGTTAACGCGATAAGTACCGCTTTCTATGTATGGTAAAATATCATTGTGATCTTCAACATTTATCAAATCTCCGGTTGACCGTTCCACAATTGGCGAGCTCATTTGTTTGCTTCCTCCGCCTTAGACATTGCTTCTAAAAAGAACGCTACATCATTCCCTCCAAGACCCATTCCTTGTGAAATTTTCCATTCAACTAAATCTGCTGAAGTAAAATTAGTTTGAGATAATATCCTCTGCGCTTGGATTGATACAATAAATCTTGATTCCTTTATAAAAGTTTTAGGATCCATCTTTGGGCCTCCGATTGATTTCCATTCTGCTTGCTAAGGTTTTAGCTACTCCATTTTTACTAAACATTAATCCCTTATATAATAGTTGACTTACATGGGAAATATCAAATGATTTGAAATGTCCAACTATAAATTTAGTTGCAACAGTCATCTTAAAGCCTGCGGCTTGAACTTTTTTACTGAAAGAATAATCTTCTCCCATCTTAATGCGACCATCTGGGGCACACTGAAATCTAAAAACTGGTCTGTCAATCTTATCAAATACAGAGCGCCGGATATAAAAACAGCCAGAGCCAATACAATCAACTGGAGTATATTCATCAATTATATCTCTTGGATCTAACATTGGTTCAAACCATTTTTCATCTTTTGATTTCTTCATAATAATTGGATAAGGGATTCCTCTTTTTGTGGTAAACACAACTGCAGATACAACATCATGCCCGGGTTTAATCATATCAAGTAAGTCTTCTGGTATCACCATATCCGAGTCTATCATAAATAAAATCTCACAATTAGTTTTTAGGAACTTGTCTACAATCATATTTCTATTATAATCAATTGGCTTTTCGTTTGAAAATAAAAAGGTGAGCTCGTGTTTTGTGATTGCCTGGATCTTCAATAAAGTTTCAGCTAATTTAGTATGAATCCAATCTTGATTCAAAACTGCAATCATAATCTTCATATAAAACACGCCTCCATTAAATCCGGGATATTGTAAAATACTTTGTTTGCGCTTGCCAGTGTTAATGCGCCTACAATCTTGGGGCCATCTGGTGCGCCCTCTCTGCGTTTCAATACCAAATCAAATAACGGCGTTGAATTTTCAGAAGTCATATTAGAGAGGACTATATTGAGCTTCTGCGCCACATCATCTGGAAACATTTTGTAAAGTTTTGCCTTGATTATTCTTGCGAACTCTCCATCTTCCAGGTTTAATCTAATCTCTGAAGAGCTTGAGTTAGGCAAATAAACTGCGGACTTCATAAGCGTGATATCTTCGGTGATGTGCGCTGATAAAGAGAATTCATTTTTGAAGCTTTCGAAAAGTTCTAAGGCAGCGGGTTTCATATTTTCCAGATCCCATTCATACTCCATTGTATTTTCTGCTCTGCGGCCTTCAATTTCCTTGTAAATCTTTTTTGCGGTGTCTCTTATTTCATTTAGAGAAAGAGTTACGCCACCAAGCATAATACTTTTGCCTGCCTTTTTAGAGGTATAATAAACTGCCATGAGTTTGTAATCATCTCTTAAACGAGAATTAGCTTTAATCCGGGGGCTGTAGTCTCTAATCTCTCTTACAAAATCTGCGATTAGTTTCTCACCCATTTTTTACATAAAGTCCATGTCTTCAATCTCAGATATATACTTTTTAACTGCGGGATCTGCTGGGTTTATCACTCCTTCTTTAATATAACCCATTAAGCGTTTGTATTTTTCATCACGCTCATCAACACCAACTGGGCCAATCTGAATTCTTGGATAACCTGAAAGCCCATTCTTCTCTGCAATTGGTCTGAATATATTATTTTCTATTGCGCGACAAGTTCGTTCAACATAATCTTTCAAGCCAAGCTCATAAATCTGATTCAACTTTTGAAGAGTCGCTTTATTTGCGTTCTTACTCTGGCCAGTTGCGTAAGGTGCTGGAACTCCAGTTGATTGAATTGTGTCCTGATTAAAATATTCCAAGAAGGTTTTCATAGAATCTGGGTTTTTTGATTCCAATACAGCTATTTTTACATGGTATGGAATAGCAATCTCTGTTGCTGCGGTGGCTCGTTTAAGATTATCATTTACTGCCTTGACTTTTTCTGGAGAAGGTTCGTGATTCTCATTCCCAACTGTTGCGACACGAGTTGGAAATAAAATTGTGTGCGCTCTTTCTGCATAATCCTTATTCAAAAGGAGAACTGTTTTGATGCTTTGGTATGCGGGCTCTATTAATCCAAGCGGATAAAAGCCAGGGCCTACAGTCCAAAATTTAAAATGGGCAATTCTACTCGCGGGGATAAAAATCTGGTTGCCTTCAAGTGTAACTCCAGGAGGTGTTTTGATTCTCTTGTGGATATCATCTGTGTATTCATAAGGAACGCTTTGGACAAATCCTACTGGGTTGCCAAATTTATCTAAGACAATATTTACGCCAGACTTTGCATAATCCATTTGCTTTGGATCTATAGAATCTAAATCCATGATCTGTTTTCCAGAAGTATCTTCAATTAATTCTGTGTACTGAGATCCATAAATTAGTTGATAACGAAATATAAGTTCTTTTAATTCGCGCCATGAAAGTTGACCGCCGCGATGACCAACATCTGATAAGAAGTTTCTAAAGTATTCTACAATTTTTGGATTTGGATGAATCAATCTCTCGCGAGTTGTGAGAATCGTTTGAACATTTCTATTGATTGCATTAAATGTTAAGGCATGCCGCATATAAGCTAGCTCTAATTCTGCTAGACTCACACGCTCATTCTGACTATCCGATGCCTCTGCGCGCACACTTAATGGATCCACTTTTGGTATGTTTGCAGCCATATAAAAATCTTGAGAAAGTCTCGCCGGGTTTACTAAATCCATCACTCGCTTCATTTCTTGGTCCCCCTACATTCTTTAAAAAACTGTGGGACTTCTGCAGATATAAAATAATAAACTATTGCCCATGCGAAAATTGTGCCTATTGAAAATTTAAAGTCTGCGAGCTGCCACATCATATAATTTATTCCTACGCCCGGAATTACTGCTTCAAGAATCCAAAGAATCCAACCCTTTATCTTGCTTGGCCCATTAACTAAATTCAATCGCTTCTTTTTATCTAAATGAGATTTTAACTTGAGAAATTTGCCTTTGATTTTTGTCTTGATTTTTTTAACTAGAAGTACTACTTTTCTTTGAATCTTTTTGAGTATAGAAGGTTTCATGCGGGCAGGCACATTTAGTCACCGTAATTTATAAATGGATAATAAATATATAAACCTTTCTATACTTAAAATGCAATGGTATCAACGACTTCTCGGTTAGTAGAAATCTTAGAAAGTGCTAGTGCAAGAGACATCGAACAGTTTCTAATTGTGATTCCGTTAACACAATAACTTTGATTATCTCGAACCTGTAAGTCATAAACATTAACAGACTTTTCAAATTTGCTTGTGATAAAATTAATCCCAGAGATTAGATAATCTCCAATGATAAATGACTTAGAAAAATCGTTTCCAGTCAAATGAGGCTTTCCAAAAAATAATTCCGTATAAAATTGGGTGATACCTAACACAAATTGGTTTCTATTTTGGACACCGTATCTAAATCTTTTAATCTCATTTATAGTGCAAACAATATCATTCCTTAATAAATAATCGCGAATTTGAAATGCCAACTTCTTTGAGATTACACTTGCAGTCATTCCTCTACGGATTAAACTTCCATCTGCAGCCCAGAAACCTTTAACAATTTGTTTTTGAATAGATGGAGAAGAATACATTAAAAAATCAGGGACTTGTTTATTTTCTTTAGTCTTGCATTCTTTCTTCAAAAATGCTTGGAATGGGATACAACTAAAGCTAAACACACTATAATTTTCAAATTGCTGTTTCCTTAAGGTAATACCTTTATCCTTAACATAAGAAGTTATCCTTTCTTGGAGAACCCCATCTTTTTTATGAAATGGAAGATTCCACTGACTTCCATCCCCAGCAAACCAACCTATGAAATAACCAAATTCTTCATCAATTGGTATGAATCGCTTATACCTCTTCTTTTTCCATCTTACGTTCCAATAAAAATCAGAGTTATATTCCCATCCATTTGTTGTAGGGAAGTAATCAATCATATCAATCATATCAATATTTTTGATCATCCTGTTTATTGGTGATACTAAAAAATGTTTTGGCTTACTAACCTCCTGTGATTTTACTTCTTTAAATTCTAATTTTGTCATTTTACGAAGAGAGTGTTTAGGTCTATCTATAACAAATATTTTATGATTATCAGTTATCCTAAAAGGAAGATTCCCAAATGGCTTGATTGTTATGATCTGTCTGTCACAAGTCTTAGACATTGTGCTCTCCACTTCTTTAAAATCTCCCTTATGTGTTAGAACCATCTCCCCTTTTTTTATGCTGTCTATATCTTTTATGCCTTGATCAGTAAATATAGACTGCCCTTCACATAAACTGTCATCATGGGCTGCTCTTGTACGAAAAGTTCTGGTCCCTTTTTCAGTTCTCACCTCTTCAAAACCAACCATTTCTTTAAACAGTTGATCCGTTATCGTAATGGTGATCTCAGAATCCCTATGGCGCGGTATGACTAGCTTATGGGTATCAACAATGTTCTTTAAGTTGATTAAAATCGCTATTCGGTTTTTATGTTCAAAGTTTTGACCAATAACTGGAAGATAATTTGCACGTAAATCTTGTAATGGTTTTTGACCGAAATTAGTTTCATCCAATACTAAAGTTTGAAAATGGAAGATACTATGAAGAGTCATAATTCGTTTGACTTGCTCATCTAATGATACCCCCCTAGATCTTTCTATATACTTGATTATCATTTTATTGTCTGGAGTTAATTCAATAACTGTATAAACGCTATAATCTCCATGCTTTGAAACTGCGAAGTCTGCGCCCAGATAATATTTGCAATCATTGATTGGTTTCAAATTGAATTTTAGGCTTTCATCAAAACACTCGATCATATCATTCTTATCAAAAAGACCGAGCTGGGTTGAAAGGCAGTTAAGCATATACTCTCTTTGGAAAGCATAGTCTCCTTTGTCTCTTCGTATGCGCTCGATTTTCTTCTTTGAGAAACGATCTGGGCAAGTCGCTTTGCCTTTCACTAATTTTCCATCAGTATTAAATTTAAGATTTCTCCCAACTGGAAGGGACATAACCTTGTAAGACGGATTATCTTTAAGCTTATGCAGAAGATCTGTTTCATTAACAGGGGTAGAAATGCAAACTATACGCCCATCTTTAGATTCTACCCTGGTTGAGACATTTCTGGAAAAGACTTCGGGCGGGGAATACTCTGCTATCTCATCGCATAATACTAAATTCACATGGACTCCTTTGACTCCTGGGCCATAAGGCTTACAAAAAATCTTGCGGTTTCCAGTTAAAGCCAGATCTGTGCGCGTATCTCTTACTCTTTCTTCATGCGACGCGGTGATACTCATCTCTTTTAGATATTTTGATTCCTGGATCATCCGCTTGATATCATCTAAGATTCTTGTAGCTTGCGGCAGGTTAAAAGAAACTATGAGGATCTCAAAGTTTTTGTTAAAGTATAATTTCCATAACGCATAGGCTTCAACGATTGTGGTTTTTCCTGAGCCAGTAAATGCTTCTATTAAAACACGATCATTTTTCTCCATGCCTCTAACCCATTCAAGTTGAGTCTTGTCTACACCAAGGTATTCGCCTTTGTATGTAAAGAAAATTGGGGGGAGCATGGTATCTACAAACTCGGTGAAAGATGCGCGGCATTTGGCAATAGTTAAGATATCTGTTGTGTCCATTTATTCTAATCCTCTTGCAGATCATTCTGCTGCAATTTCATTTCGCATTCTTTTATCAACGATTTACACTTCTTTTTCAACATATCGCATCTATAGTTATGAACTTTCAATGCAACAATAGTATCAATCCAATTCATTTATTCTAACCCTCTTGCAGATAATTCTGCGGCGCTCATCTCGCTTGGCCATTTGCCAGTGATTTTCTTATGGATCTCTGCGCAATAAGCGCGCGGGTTTCTTTGGTCTTGATTTTTTTCAACGCAATCTTTGAAACTTTTATATTTCCCAAATGGAATTTTAGATACCTCCCTTAAAACATATCTCTAACTCAGGCTTTGACATATTTAAAAACTTCGCTTTATCAAACTCTACTTGTGTAACTCCTTGGATCTTCTGAGGGATTAAATGTAAATAGTTGTAATGGCTTAAATTTCCGCGAGTTGATTTGCAATAAGAATCCTTAAAGACTTCTACTGTGCGCAGAAATTTGGTTCCAACATAAGCGTGTTTTTCGCATCCGACAAATTCTCCAAGATAAAAATGACCGTTGCGGGTTTTAATCAAATAGCTATTTCCTTTGTCTAATGTTAACATCTTTAAATTACCTCCTTTGATTCTATAAATATTACATTTTGAACTGGGTAATCTGCAATCTTTTTCTTTGCCATGACCATTGTTTCGCTATGCAATACTTCAATTACATCGCCTGTATCAAGAACAAATATGTCTGCGCGCTTGCCATTGAGGAACACTGCCTCAGTTACAAATTCCTTTTCTTCTTGTAGCAGTTGCCAACAGAGTTTGCATTTAGCAATTTCGTGTTCTTTGGTGTTGCTTGCATTGAGGCGCACACAATTCCTGGGCCTGCGCTGCATTGGATCAAGAAGTCGCATGCTGTTATTCCTTGCGGTTAATAGCTGGCGTTTATTCATTGTAAAGTTTCCAATACGCGAATCGCTTTTTGTAATGTTGGGCGCGAAAGCATAACTTCTGTGGCAAATAAATCTAGACTAAGTTCGCTTTCCCTATTATATAATAGGGCTGCGGCCAAAGCGCGGGGCAAAATCAATTCAATGCTCATCCTATTAATTTCTACAAATCGTTTATAATCTTTAATTGCCAAGCTACCATCAAGGTTAAGAGCTGCTGAAAGCTTTTCAATCCAAATTAAAAATTCCTTCTCATAATCCTTATGGCAGATACGAGCGCAGTTGATTGAAGGGACTGCGGCCTTTCTTAATGCAGAAATCAGGATGTTCCAAGAAGCAACGATTGAATGGTTATTACAAAACATCTTAAAGTCGCTATGCATCTCTGAGAGTTCCAATAAGCTGAACTTATCTGATGCAATATAAAATCGAGAGCGGCCTTTTTTTGTCTGCTTGTATATGCTGCCGTTGGCTAGCGCGCCGTATTTCTTTGAGTGGTGCGCCAGGAATCGCTGGAATTGCGCTGCTTTCATATTGCAATACAAAACTGGCAGGTCTTCCTACCATACCTGGCGTTGGCTGTTGGTACAGAAATTACTTCTTCACACAATAAATCATAACATTTAATCATCTTATTCCACCCTAATTTGCTAAAAACTATTAACTATTTAAACCTTTCTATTGTAAATGAAAGTATATATTTATAAATATACTTCGTATGATATAAAAAGAATTATAACCCTTCAACATATAAGTATTAAGAGGTGAGAGTTATGCGGCGCTCATATAAAATCAAGGGGGAGGCGGATTTGAAAGACTTAGCTCCGAAATTGGCAGACCAACCAATCGCAAAACAAATTAAAATAATCAAGGATCAGCTAAAAGAATCCCGGGATTATTTAGAACTTCTCGATCGGCGTAAGCGAACTGTGAAATTTGCAATGCGGCGTATAAGGATCAAGCTCATAGAATTAAGGTATGCTCAGGAGGAAAAATGATGAAACCAACCCAGGAAAGATTATATGAGTCGGCAATAGAATCGGCAATCATTGGAGATATTCGATTAGAAGTCTCGCGCCCTTATGGCAGTACTGTAAATGTCGCTCAAATGCAAAAATTCCAAGCAAATCTGAAGGATCTTGAATTTCTAACAGGCCATGAGCATGAAAACGCGGGTGAATTGATACGAATCTACAAAATTCCGGAGGCATATTCAATTTTGCGGGTGAATCAGATGAAGGCCAATCCGCTTGTGAAATTCTTGGAGAGCCCGGTGCCGGGTTTAGTGAGGTGTGTGTTAGAATGAAAATGACTGCGGAGTTAGAGGCTCAACTTATTGAGGCGTTTAAAGAATTCCTATCTGAGCGCGATGGATCTCAACATTTGCTGGAATACAAAATAAACTCTGAAAGATTTGAGGTGCTGATTATATGAAACAAGAAATCACCTGGAATATTGATGTGGCAAAAGTAATTCAGGCCATCGGGCTGCTGATTCTGCTGCTCTACGGAATGTATCACGGCTATAACAAAGTCGACGATTTTCTGGATCTGCGCGAGATTGAGGTGGGAATTGCCCAAGCCGAGGTGGCTGCGGTTCAAAATCAGCCGGTGCTAGGCTGCGCGCCGTGTATCTGCCAACCGGAAACCTGAAAATGAAACACTTAAATAGTAAAAGACCATTATCAATATAGGGGGGTTTTATGAAATGTGTTACATGCGGAAAGGAATTTGAGAAAACTACATATAATAGGAAATATTGTAGTACTCAATGTTTACTGATTAAACGATATGAACGCAGTAGAAAGCAGTATAAAAAAATTAGTATTCCAAAAAGAAAGTGTGTGTATTGTGGGATGATGTTTAAACCAACCAGACCAACTAATAAATTTTGTTCTCCAAAATGCCAACAAAAAGAGTCTAGAATTAGAAATCTTTATAATTCTGTAGAGAGGTTTAAGATTCGTAGACAAAATATGAAGAGAAAAGCTGTAAAATATAAAGGAGGGAAATGTGAAAAATGTGGTTATGATAAACATTTGTGTGCATTAGATTTCCACCATCTTGACAAAAGTAAAAAGGAGGGAGATATTACTAAGATGATTAGGAATAATAATTGGGATAAATTAAAACCCGAATTAGATAAATGCATATTATTGTGTTCAAATTGCCATAGAGAGCTTCACTTCAAAATCTATGAAAAATAAAGACTTGGCTATTGCATTCTGCAGTAGATGTTATGATGGTGAGATTATACAAGATTCTCTGGATCCGGGCCACTTCTTCTGCAATCGCTGTTATCGCTCGGTGAGCATGCGGCGCGGCCAGCGTTAAATCAAAGCCGGGGAATTTAGGGTTACGCGATTTTTTTTGGGAATTTTTCTGGGCGCCGGGGTATTGAAGTTCTTTGGGATTGAAGGACTGACTAATTGAAATGCTTTGGGATTAGGGTTCTAGCTTTTTTATTGTCCGCAATATATTGACTGTTACTATAATCCAGATTGCAATTAGCAAAATATACCAAATACCATAATAGTATATTATTTCGGTTTTTCACCGATATACAGATATACGTATCGGAAATAAGTTCGAATTTCGAACTTCCAGATCAACAATAACCACAATCGAAAGGTTTATATATATGTAATGGTTAAAATATAGTATTATAAAAAAGCAGGTGAAAAATGAAAAATAAAAAAATAATGACAATCGATAAAAGTTATAGTGAAAACATAATTAGTGATGGGTATTTTATAGTAACAAACAACCCGTACCAATTCAACAATAGAAAATAAATAAATTGAGAGGAACAACAAAAATGACAACCGAAATAAAAACATTAAGTTTTGAGGATTCTTTAAAAATCCTACAAACAATAAAAGCTACAATATTAGAAAAAGCAACCGACGAACTGAATAAACCTTTAAAGTTTATTTACTCTGAAAAACCTAAAGTTTTCAATGGCACAAACATAAAAGTTTATAGTGTAAATCTAGACAGCAATAAAACCACAATAACTTTTAGACGTGCATATTTAGAACAACAATTTATAAAAATTGTTGGTTTAAGTACTGAAAACTTTAATAAGATTCTTTTAGCCATTAAAACTCAAGAATTAATTCAAGAGTTTAATATATGGTTTAAGGAGTCTTTAAGGTTAAATAAAGAGGATTTAATTTAATGCCATCATCTAACCTTTTTTTATTTTCTTTTAAAAAATCCCTATTAAGTAGTTTATATTCTTCTTATAATCCTTTTATCAATTCTCAAGGTTGCGAATTTTTACCACAACCTACGGACAATTTGAAAACTAGAAATTATAAAAAAGTTAATATGCTTTTTATGAATATTGTACATAATGGGCAATATGAAAACATTTTAAAATCTAATGATGAAAAAAGAAGTAAGGCTTATTTTTATAAAAATGCTCTAATAAATTTAAAATATGATTTACCCAATTTTTATAAGATATTTCAACAAATAGAAAAAATCCGGATTAAATACCTTAAAGACAATAATGACTATAATCTAATCAATAAACGGCTACATTACAGGGATTTAAGCATAAAGGGAATTCTAAGGGCTTTAAATCAAAAAAGTAAACTTAAAGGGGTTAATTGTAGGCTATCGGATTTTAGCTATAAAAGAGCTTTAAAGAATCTTGAGAACAATAAACCCTTAAGCCAAAAGACTAAAATGTTGATTAATAGATTTTTGAAAACTATAAAAGCCAATAAAGGAAAAAACACTTTAAAGGCTATGAATCAACAAAATAGGAGGGTTATTTCAGTTAAATACAACCATCAAAATTATAGGGTTGTGCTTAAAAAATCCTCAAGAAGAGGGTTTATACCCGATTCAATTACTAGAGATTTTAATATTCCTACATTAATAAATAAGGAATTTAAAACCCGTTTGGAAAATTCTTACTTACTAGATAATTTAAAAAACACTATCGCAACGAAAACAACCGATATATAATTTTTATAAGTTATATGGTTGAGTGCCCAACCTGCGATAGCTATTTCTTTTTTTCTTAAAATTCTTACTTTAGGGAATAATGATACTTACTTTAAAATATCTGTGATTCTTAAATAGGCTTATAATCTTAAAGGCTGCGGATCCTGATCCTTAACGGGCTCACGCTTAGAATGTTGCAATTTATTTCTATTAAACCGAGGGAATTGCTGGGCGTCTCGGGAGTAAAAAACTACATACTGAAGATTAAAGGGATATATTCGGTATAAGAGTAATTATTTAAGAATTTCTTAGTATAGACAAGATTTAAGAACATTTAAGTAAGATTTAAGAGTGATCCTTAAGTATATAAGTACCTTAGAACAAAGGTATTAAGGGCTAAAAGTGTTATATTCTATATCTATTATGATGTTAAATGAGTAGTCTGCGGCCTGCGTTTTTGCTATTAAGGGCCAAAATTAATTTCTATCTTTCAGATTCTCCGACGAGAAATTTGCAAACGAGGTGATGTTAAATGGTTAAGATTGAATCTCTTAGACATATTATAGTTAAAGATGGTAAAGTCTGCGGCGATGTCTCAGACGAGTTTTATAGGTAATTAACGGAGGGTATTGCAAATGAAAAAATTAGAAATAAAATTATTAAGGAGTATTGAAGGAGAACTTTTTATTAGTTATAGATTTGACGACAAAGAGAACTTCACATTACACAGTATGGTCTATATGAAAGATATAAAACTTATTGAGTAATTTCTAAACCCTTGGTTAATGAAAAAGAGGTGATATTCTTTCTAAACGCCTGAGGATTCGTTCTCCTTGGGTATCCATTAAGTCCAATTTAATGGAATTAGTACCCTATGCCTGCGGGGGTTTGTTTCGTCCTCCTCAGGCTTTATATTCATATTAAATTTATGGAGGTAAATACAATGAATCACGATCTATTAGATGTTTATAGTTATCGTAATTTTGGCTGCGGCTTTGTTGAATTGACGGCTGTAGAACAGATTAAAGCGGATTCTATTTTTAAGGATTCTATCTGCGGCGATTGAAAATTAAGGGGGTGAATTCTATGTTATTTAAGCGTAAAGTTGAGTACTGGTCTTGGAAAGATTTCCATGATTTAATGTCTGCGCGGAGTATTAACGACTTTCAGCAGAGAGCAAGGCGTACTTATATGACGCCTAAGAGGGTAAAATGATTGAAAAGCAATTAGTCAAGGAGTATCCTGATAAGCCATTACTTAAAGAGCCTGCGGCGGTTTATTTACTGTGCGAGGATATTAAGGATAGCGAGGTTGAAGTTGTTGCGGCGTTTATGTTGGATACAAGGTTGAAGGTTCTTAGACGTGAGATATTAAGTATCGGGAATATTAACAGCTCGATAGTTGATCCTCGTGAGTTGTTTAAGAGGGCAATTAAATGTAATGCTGCGAATGTTATTCTTGTGCATAATCATCCATCTGGGGATATTGATCCTAGTAAGGAAGATATTAAAGTGACTGCGGCGTTGAAAGAGGGAGGGAAGTTATTACATCTCCCGCTCTTAGATCACTTGATTATTACAAATACTGATTACAAATCTATAATTTAACGGAGGTAAATGAAATGGAATCAATATTAAGGGAAGCTGCAATGGAGGGAGTTATTACTTGTCCAGTCTGCGGCAATCGTATTGAACCTGACTGCGACGAGTGTTGTTGTGGGTGGGTTAACCCATTAGTAGAGCTAGGATTAATTTAACGGAGGTAAATAAAATGGATGCATCAATTCATAACGTGAAGAAAGTTGAAGTAACAAAAGTAAAGGAATACACAAGGCCAGACAGAAAGTTCTATGTTAGAAAGATTCTGATTACAGGAGAATTTGGAGAAGAGGAACTTGCTTTGTTCTCTAAGGATAAGAAGAGTCTTAAATTTTAAGACTGCGGAGGTAATTGAAATGCAAGAAGTAAAAGTAACACACAAGGAGTACACTCTCACAAGAGAGGAGCTTCTAAAGGCGCTGGGTATTAAGGGCGAGATCTTAGTTAATATTGATGATATGTTACCTGATAACAAGATCATAATTAAGACTAAGACTGCGGCGGAGTAAAATGGATCTTGAACAATCAATTAGAGATGCGAATATCAGATACCACGAGCTAAAGAAAGAGCCTGCGGATCTGTATAAACAATTTCAGTATTACTGTGCATTAAAGGAAATG
>Ga0307928_10001779_pt1 | contig 16417 bp, 15 predicted proteins | sample AceLakmetagen232_FD_201815 | JGI IMG/M metagenome (GOLD analysis project Ga0307928, IMG submission 201815) | Saline water microbial communities from Ace Lake, Antarctica - #232 | ecosystem: Environmental > Aquatic > Non-marine Saline and Alkaline > Saline | place: Antarctica: Ace Lake... | reverse complement strand
TTTTAATGTATCATACTTTGAACTTAATTTATTAAAAGTTCTTTCCATTTGCTCTCGCATTTTAACTAAGTCTTTTAACCTTTTTTCATCTTCCCTACTTATTTTACCTTTGTTTTTTTTAATACTTTCTCGTATTTTTATAGATTCATTCTTTATTTTTTTCTGTTGAATTAATAAACTTAAAGCTGTTGGTGTTGTTTTTAACCCCTCAATAATTACTATCAGATTTTTAGCTAATCCAGTACCTAAATCAACATAAAACTCAGCAACCCCAGCACCCAACTCTTTTCCAATCCAGTATATTAATTTAACTACATTTCCATCAAATTTCCTCCCAAGAATAGATTTAAACTTAGAAGGTAATTCTACTATTTTTAATTTAACTAATTCTTCAAAAATCCTATGAGAGAACATTGTATACTTTCTACTTGCACCAGTTTTTTTATTAATTACTATTCTTTCGATCTTTAATGTGTTTGGTATTGACCTAATTATTATTATTTTCCCACTGCTTGTCTTATAAGTAATATTAACTCTTGCTTTTTTAACAGTTTCTAAAAGCATTGACTGGTCTTTTAATGCAGAAAGAGTTTTCATATCAGATAAATCCATTAATCCGCCAGGATTATTCTTTATTTGTGTGTAAAGATATAATGCCTTCATTTGTGGTTCGTTTAATGTTTTTCTAATCTTTAGTTTACTTTGAAACTTAATATAGCTAATATTATCAAGCTTATCATTTAATTTATTACTCACTTTAGTTGTTCCCCTTAAAATAGAAGAAATCTCATCAAAAGAGAGTTTATCTAATTCATCATTCATTAATGCTTGGTTTACTTTTCTCTGTAATGATTGACCAATAGTACTAATAGTTACTGCTCTTAAATTTAATTTATCTAAAATTATATTTGCCCTCTTTGAAAACTTTGGATCTACCTTAACTGCTCGTTTTATTGCTGTTTGTAATAACTTTTGTTCTGTTGTTGTTAAATTTTCTTTCTTACCTAATTCTTCAACCAAATTTTTATCAAACTGGTTATAATATCCTTTGTTTTTTTTATTAGTCTGATTAATTACTTTCTTTAAAGTTCCTGCTTTTGCTAAAGTAACTATTTCACTAACAGTAAGTCTTGTTGTTGCTGGAATTTTAAAATATTCTGAAGAGGTTAATTTCTGATTAATTGGTAATTGCCTGTTTATTGCTTTCCTTCTTTCTTGATCCATAGTAAACTGTTTAGCTTCAATAGTTTTCTGAGAAGCTTTTATTTGTCTCTTATTTGCAAAATTCTTACCCAGTAACTTTTCTAAACGCTTCTTTTCAACAGGGTCTTTTGCTAATTCTTTACGTTCATTAGATGATAAGTTAAGTAATGCAATACGCCTATTAGCTTCAACCACCAATCTCTGCCGTTGTGTTTGTGCAAATTCCTGAGAAGTTGAACCTTTTGTATCAAAGCTTCCTGAATTTATCTTAGAATTAAGTGCATTAACTACTTCCTGAGAATCTAACCGTAAAGTTTCCCTCTTTAAAATAGTTGTTTTTTGTTGAACTGGAAAACCATAACGATTATATCTTACTGCTTCCGTTCTTTTAGTGATTAACTCATTAGTAGAAGGATTATACTCTATATAAGTTCCTAACTTAAATCCTGCTGGAACACCTTGGCTTCCAACAGAAACAAAAGAATATCCTTGATTAGAAATTACTTCACCTTGTGAAGAATTTGAACCTTTATGAGTTTGTAAATTGGATAAAATATTTAATTGTCTTTCTACTTCTACTTGATTTTTTTTTCTTTCTTCTATATCTCGAGCAATACCTATATCTGAATGAGAAACATTAGTGTTTTTATTAAAACGTCTGCTTTGACTTCTTCCATTTGTTGGGCTTCTGATGAATCTTGCCATTTAGTTTATTATTATTTCTTCCCTTTTAATACATTTCGGTTTCTCTTTCGTTATTTCTTCGTTCAAAACTTTTAAAATCCTTCCGTTTATTATCATATCTCTTGTAAGCTTTATTGATTCCTACAGTTGTATTTCTTGCACCCAAAACTACAAATTTTACTGACTTAAATAGGGAAACAAAGATCCATTTAATAGCACTTATTACCATTTAGTTCTCCTCCTTGATTACCCAAATAACAGATAACATGAAAATAACTATACAAAACACAATAGGGTATAATTTTGTGAAATAATCTAGCATTAACATAACACTCCCAATTATTCCAGAAATCCCAGTAGCAATACCTAAACCCCTAATCTTTGAAAACCTAAAATCAGATTCTACTCCTTGGTCAGTTAAAATATAGTAAAGATATAAAAATAAAGCAGAAATAATTACTGTTCCAAAATGACCGCCAGTATATTCATTAGCTTTAGCTGGTAATTCCTCTATTAACCGAGAAGAAGTATTGCTTATATTGAAGTCTGGCAACTCTAAGTTTTCCAGTACAGTTAAATTTAATCCTACTTTTGTTAAAGGCATTTTATGTAACTATCCCCCTTACTGCATAATATACAGAAACCACTATTGCTAAACGCCAAAAGAAGTTAAGTATAAATAATATCCAGTTAATACTATTCTTATTAATATTTAATAAAGTGGCTACATAAGTGGGAAATGAATAAATACCCTTAGCAACTAATTCAATATCACCAAAAATTGACCGAGAATAGAAAAATTCTAAAGCAGTATCTTTATTGGTATCACCAGTATCATTTTTTTGGTTATAGGCAGTAGATTGCTGTACTTGTAAATCTGTTGCAGTATATTCTGAAAGATTAATGTTTAGTATGTTTTGTGCATAGATTGAATTTTCACTACTTAAATCAAGCCCAGGCTTATTTACATATATACTAGCTAGTATATTAACTGAAGAGATAAATATTACTAATAAAGTTATCATAATTACAAACCACCAAATATTAGTAAATGATTTTCCCATTAGATTTCCTCACTACCTGATTTTTTTCTTGCCAAATATAAAACACCTATGCACCAAACAATAATCATACTATCAAACAAACCATTAAATAATGTTGGTTTTAAAAAGATAGATATAGGAACTACACCAATCATACCAATTGGGAAGATAGTTATGTTTCTAAGCATTATTGATAAACCAAGTAGCCCTGCCATCATAACTATAATTATTGGAACTAAGTAATCGCTAAATGATGTTGTGAACCCTTGTAGCTTACCATATTGGTAAGTTTCATATACTGTGATAACATTATTATCTTCATCTTGTGTAAAAATAGTTGCTATATAAGTGTAATTTCTATCTAAAAGTACAGGGCTAGTAAAAGCTACAGTCCCTGAAATCCCAGTAGTACATTCTTTGCTTACTTCGGTTCTTACAAACTGTAAAACATAATCAAACCTTATACATACAGTGTTACTATTGCTGTTACTATCTATAAAGTAAGCATTTAAATAACTAACATTACCAACTAAAGAAGTATTGTAAGCTGTTACAGATAATCCCCACTCATCAGGAAGATTAAACTCAGGGCGATATTTAAGAAATAAATCAATTTCGGTATTATCTATTGGGTAAAAGTCCCCTACTGTTGAAGATTGAGCAGAAACTACTTCACCATTTAATGTTGCACTAGATGTTACAATATAACGATCAGTCCCAAGATTGATATTAAATACACATTCCCCATTACTATTTGAATAACATTGTTCTACTTCAAGATACTCACCTAAATCACTAAAGTACTTCAAAAGCCTTGTGTCTGACCCTTTTATAGCATAATAATCTTCATCCTGGATATAAACATACAGTTTACCTAAACCTGTACTAGTCTTATTTGACATATAAACAGTATAGAAATAAGAGTTATTATTATTTGTTATTGTGTTTAATTGTGTTGAAGTAGTATATAATGAACTAGTTGCACTAATCCGTAAATCACCCACTGGAACACCACTTAATAATACACTCCCATTAGTTGTTGAAATTAAATTAGTGTAACTTGCATCCAACATATAAAACTCAACACTTACATTATCATAAATTACATTACCAGTCTCAGTATTTTTTAAGGTTACATTTATAGTAATAGGAGTAATTAAATGGCTCAGATTGAACTGTTTTATGCTATGATTAGTAAGGGTAATATTCCAGTAGAATGAAACATTTGAACTTATATTTACATAAGGGGAAATTGCAGTAACATTATACTTGATTAAATTTGTTGAAGTAGTTATATTAGGATAATAAGTAGTACCATTATAATTGAACCCAATCGTTAAGTTTAAAGTGGTTATTGGTAAACCAGTAGTATCAAAGCTTAAATTATAACTGTTATGTGTCCCAGTTACAACAGGATCATTATAAGTAAAAGTTCCATTAATAACATAAAGAGTATAATTTACTTCATTTGTGTTTAAGTCTCCAAAACTTTGAAACTCTATTTTTTTATTTATATTCCCCTTCTTAGGATAAACTGTTACTTCTAGTTTTTTATTGGTATCATCTAAGTATTCTATTTTTACCTTTGAACTATCTAAATCATCACTATAAAAATCAATCCAGTTTGTTCCTGAAACTATCCATTTTTTATATAAGGTATCTTCTCGTTCTACAATAAAAGCAGGTTCTTCAGTATTAACAATAAAAGAATATTTAAAATCTTCCTTTGAATACTCATAGCTGAATTTATATCTATCTTTTTCTTTTTGTAATGTAAAACCTTTATTAAAAACTTTCTCCATTAGTGTTATATCCTTTGGTTCAATAGAAATCTCATTATTCTTTTTATTAAATACTATTTTGTTCTTGCTTGTTTTTTTAGTGTCATACTCTTTTATTTCTTTGGCAGTGTGTCCGTCAGCACTCCAAACAGATAAAGTATTATTTCCTGGATTTAAAAAATCAGTTGAATAGCTTAAATTATAAATTACCTCTGTTATTGTAAGATTACTAGCGTAAGAAATATTTTCACCATTTATACTTATATTATATGCAAATAAGTTACCATCACTAATATTAAAAGAACCAGTTACTAGTTCATTAAACCAAACCCTAGATGGAGTGTAATTAATGTTAGTAATATAAGGTTGAACTAAATCTACAGTAATATTTCTCGCTAAGACTGTTACATTAATATTTTTAGTATTATTAATAGTTACGTTGTAAGTATAAACACCACTACCTAGATTATAAAATGTGTAATTTGCAAAAGTACTATCTATTTCTCCAAACTCTAAAGTTTGAGATTCTAGTATTAACCCTGTGGTGGTATTCCATAAATTAAAAGTAAAAGAGGAAATATTACTTTGTGTTGCATTTGCAGAAACATTAACTGTAAATTTATTTATATTAATAAAATCATTATTTATAGGAGTAGGAGAGATATAATCTCCCACTATCGCAACAGGATTTCCAAAAGGATAAAAAAATGTTCCTGTTGATAAATTAGTTACTTCTTCTTGTGTTAATATTCTGTTTTTCCAAAAATATAACTCATCAACTTTTCCTTCAAAACTTGGTCCACCATACCAACTCCTATTACCAATGGAAGTAAATGATGAAGCATCTCCTACTTTTGTAGATGTTGCACCACTTTTATCTAAAGTTCCATTTATATACATTTTAACACTGTTACCTGCACCATTTCTTACAATAATTATATTTGTCCATGTATTTAATGAGATTGTAGAATTACTTAGTAATACTTCTGATGGTGAACCAGTTATATAATAAATCTTACAAGCAGGTGTTATCAGAAGTCCATTGTTATAAGTATCTTCCCCATCAGTACTATAAATGTATGAATTGGAAACAGGACAAGTAGAAACATTTATCCATAATGAATAACTTAGGTTTTCAAATGATGTAAATTCTAAAGTATTTACTGTATTAGCCCAGTGTTTAGTACTTGAAGTTTCAAAAGAATAACCATTTATACCTCCATCTACACAAACTGCTCCACCAGTAGCAGTTAAAGTATAACCATTTACTGGTTCAACCTCACAAGCACCATTATTACCTTGATAAACAGCAGTTAAATCAACACTATAATTAGCTAGTATAAATGGCATAACTGAAAGTATAAGTCCCAATAAGAATATCTTTATTAAACTGCTTTTTTTCATTATTATTTACCTTTTATTTTCTTATCTATATAACTTTTTCCCATTATTTACCTAATTTGATTCAATTCCATTTATGAACTTTTCATTCCATGACCAAATATTATTCCAACTTACAGTGGTTAAAGCACAAGAGTTAGTATAAGATTCTATCCAACAGAAACCATCCCTTGTACTATTAACTAATGTGTAATAATACCCTGTAGATAATTGGTTTATTGTTGGTGTGTACTGCCCTAATACCCCTAACTCATAACAATTTGCTACTAAAGATTTATTTTGTTTTGAACCAGTTGAGTTAAGAACTGCTATACTTACCAAAGTGTGAGTGTTGTTTATCCTGTTTCCATAGGATCTTATATTGCAGTCATAAGCACCACCAGTCGAAGGAACAGGAGCAGTTTCAACAGTTACAATAAAAGAATCTTCTGCTGAATTATAACCAATTGCTCCTGAATACATAACAGTAACATTAAATACTCCTAAACTATTAAAAGTATAAGTATTAGTTATATTCTCAGAGCCACTACTATTAAGCAATATACCATTTATTGATAAATTAATAGTTCCAAAAAATCCTTCTGTTAAATTACCACTTAATAATAAATCAGATCCAATGTTTAATAAAGTGTTACCTGGATAAGCAGTTATAACTCCAGATTTATTTACTTCATTTTCATTCTCATTCATATAATATATACCTTCCTGAATATCTAAACTTCCTACAGAACTATTACCAGTACTTCCTTGACCTGAACCATACGAAATATTATAAGTGCCTACATCATAATTAACTATACCATCAGAAGCACTGAACTCATTAATAATATAAGAAGCAGTTTCGGATTCAACAGCATAAACTAATGATGTGCTGAATATAAAAATTGCTAAGTATATTAAAAATTTCAATTTATCCCCCTATAATAATATGTGTTTCATTTTGTCTTATAACATTCCCATTACTTGATGTTTGGTTAAATATTGTCATATTTAGTTCTCCCCCTAAATCAGGAGTAGTATCTTCAACCACATTTTTAATGAAGCCATCACTTGAAATATCTGATAATGTTAAATTACTAGTACCATTATTTACTCCACTCGTTATTTGATTCATTGTTAAATTCGGAAGTGATGAAAAAGAGTTTCCCGTATTAACTTCTAAATTGATTATGCTAGTATTATGAATGTCGATTTGTATTTGTTGTTCACTATTATTTGTATTTTGCGAATCGTTTATATTTTGAATACTAGTGTTAATAACAGAATCAGAAGCGTCAATATAAGACTGTGAAATATTATTTCCAGCATTTATACCATTTTCTAAACTGTCTATCCTCAACTCTTGATTAGACGCATTAGTATAAAGAGTTGTTGTAGTAATATTTAATCCATCTAATTTACCCACTTGGGCTGTATCATTATCTGTAAGATTAGTTAATGAATTATTAAAAGAAGCCCATAAAACATCTACATAAATCTTTGTTGCATAAATGACAAAGTTATTCCATAAAGAAGTTTCATTAGCATTATGAGTGACATTATTGTTATTCATAGTTGTAATTAAATCATCCACTCTCACTGTATCATTTGATTGATTTTTAACAGCTTGAGCAAAATCTGTTATTTGTCCAGAAGTAATTGCAATACTTTCGTTTTTAAAGAATGGGTCTGTCTCAATATAACTTTGTAAGTATCTACCATCTAAGTCTGAAGTAGTATTAAACCCACTTCCATTAACTGCATCAATTGCTTCTTGGTTAGTGTATTTACTATGATTATCAAATGATTGTGCATAATTCCACAATGAGGTTATGTTTATTTCTAATAAATCAACACGCCCTGTTTCATTCGTATCAGTTGAACTAGAATTACCAATAGATTGTGCATAGTTCCATAAAGTAGTTAAATTTGCATTGATAGTATTATTGTTCTCAACAATTAATCCTGTATCATTATATCTTTCTGAAAAATATGATTCATTAACAAAAATAGAAACATCACCTGTAGATGCACCACCTTCTAATCCTGAATCACTTGCTGTATTTACAGAAGTAATATCACCACTTCCCGAAGCACCAGCATCAGGTCTGCATTTAATAGTTCCATTGTCATATGTACCATAAGTATAATTTCCTTCGTCACATTCTTCTGATGTGAAATTAGTATTAAACTCTCCTAAGTTTAGTACTCGACCATCAATTAAAACAGTTGAATCATTAAGGGCAGTAAAGTTGTTATCAATATCTGTTCTTACATCACTAATATTATTATCAATACTTGCTTCAATTTCTGTTCTATTACCTGCTATTATCGCATAAATAGTTGTTTCTGTTAAATAATTTATAAAGTTACTCCATAAACTTATATTTTCTGCTTGTAAATCAGTTACTGAAACTTCTATATTATCTACTCTAGGTGTTTCATTATTATTGTCTAAATAATATGTTGCTAATTGACCATTAAAATAGTCAGTATCATTTGATTTAATAGAAGCAATACTTAAAGGGACATAGCTTAATATAACTTCAGAAGCATTTTCTCCATTAATTTCTGTTATGGTTGTAACATTAATAGATGATTGCATATAATTTAACCACTCATTTGTATTTAGACTAGTATTTCTTCCAATGATAACGTTCCAAATACCATTAGAAACGTCTACAGAAGCACTTTCTTCATAATAAAATACTTCCGTACCGTTTGATAAATAATATTTAGTATAGCTAACGCTACCATCATATAGTGTTCCATTTGTGTAACGAAGATTCCCTTGTGTGTCTAATGTTACTTGTGAAGCTAAAACCCCCATAAGACATAGCAATATCCCCATTCCAAATATTATTAATCGTTTCATTTTAATCCTCCATTATAATCAAGCTTCCTTTTCCTTTTTCAATAATAACTTCACATAAACGTTCTTGGGTATATAATGATGTTGTTATATTTGCTTCTATATTAACCTTTCCCACAGTACCATTAATTTCTAAGGTATATGGGGAATTTTGCATCACATCTTGTGTAATATTACATAAATCACTACATTGTATAAGGTGATTAGAATTTGTAGATATTACACAAGAATCACTAGGTGTATAATTCCCAATAGTTATTGTTCTTTCTTCTGTTTGATTTATATTTCCACTTGTATCTATTGCAAATGATTGATAGGTATATGTTCCCAAATCAAGTTCATCTGTTCCTTGTCCTGTTTCATTTACCCATAAAACCCAATCATTTAATGCAACTCTTTTATAAAAAGAACGTTGTAATCCTAAAACTTCTTGAGAATTAAATGCTTTATTATACAATCTTATTTCGTCTAATGTTCCGTTGTAATGACTATGTTTGTTTGGGGGAGAATACCCGTCGTCATAATCTGAACCAATATTAACTAAAGTAGAACCATCATAAGTTATATCTACTGTGTTTGCTGAATATTTTGCAGAACCATTTACATACATTGTTACATTTGAATCTGAATAACTAAACACAATAAAGTTCCATTTGTTTAATTCTATATTTGCTCCTGATGTTGAATAAGTATTTCCCTGAGTATGAAATAATAATTCTCCAGAACTAAGTCCTAAATGCCACCCATTGTTTGCCGACCTTGCCCCTAATCTAAATAAATCTCCACTGTTTGTTGAGTTTGGTTTAATCCACATAGCCAAAGTTAGATTCTCAAGTCCAACTAAATTAGAAGTTGTTTCTGCTCTTAGAAAACTATTCTCGTCATCAATAAATAAATATCCTCCTCCACTTTTGCCTTCAATAGTATCAACTGCTGAACCAATAGTTGTTAAATTATTTCCTTGAACCATATCTACAATATTAGTTTCGTTTTCTCCTATATTTGTATCATTATCAAAACTATAAGCTAATACTAAACCATCTGATGCCGTATAATTTGTTCCATTTAAATTAAACAAAACACTTTTAACATCACTTGCATTTATTGAAACTGTGTAATTAAAATAGGGTTGTGTTTGTGACAATTCATCTACAGGAGTATAATCTATAAATTTTATTTCTGGAAAATCATAATCTATATAATCTGTAATTGTTCCTGTCCAATTTGTCGAGATATTTGAGATAGTCATATTGCTTGTCATATTAGCGTAAGCAAAAAATTCGTATTCACTACCTACGTTTCCTGTAGCATTAATCCAAAAAGTAACTACCTGACTTTGTGAAGCATTTAAATTAATTGTAAAAGGATTTGAACTTTTGTTTGTCCAAAAAGGTAATGCTCCCTGAGTAGTATTAACTAAAGCTTTTGGAACATCAACTGCACCAGCAAAGAAAGGGTCATCAAAATCAAAGAAGTCGTCAGCATCTCCTCCAGTCATACATAAATCTGAACAATCAGAAGAATCTACTGCACTTCCAAGTCTATCATAACTTGGACAAGCCCAACCAGTAGGCATCCATGTATTAGGGTCAAGATATTCTACATAAGCACAATCTTCATTATTAGAACCTGAAACAGTATATTCATCACAACCACTATCTTCAACAGTATAAAAACTATAATCTCCAGTTGTGTTAGTACAAACTTTATGGGTTTCCATCATAAACATCAAACACATAGTTCCCCATGAAGCAGAATCATAACTTAAATTTCCAGCATCTGGAATAAACATATCACTACAACCAGTACAAGTTCCCGAAGAACAATCACAAGTATCTGTTGGGTCAAGTGATACATTAATATCTCCACAATCTGCACCAGTACATGAAACATTAATATCTATTTTGTGCCATTGATATTGAGAATAGTTTGCTTGATTTGTTGATGGAGTTATAATTTGTATTCCAACTGATGGGACAGAAACAAGTTCAGTATATTCTATATTAAGAATGGGTCTGTTTGCAACCGTTCCTCCATTTGAAGAAGTAAACAACCCGTATTCCGTAACCCTTCCAGATTCTGATAAAGAAAGATTTGAATAAAATACATAAGTGAATTTATAATCTGTATTGTCCACATTTGCTTGGGTCATTGTAGTAGTATTAAAAAACACTCTTGAATCATCACTGGAGGTCAGATTAACATCTTGAAACATCATATACTTTGTCCAATTAACTCCATAGAAGTTTGCATTAGACCATCTAATATTTGCCATTGATTGATTCCCTAAATATCTTGCACAAGTTATATTTATTGAATCTGCACCAATTCCACCTTTGTTTTCAAGATAAAGAGATATGTTTGAACTTACTATTGTTGCATCACCATCAAGATTTAATTTAGTTCTATTATATTCTAAGATAGTTGCCATTGCCCCTGAGATATAAACACCCAAGAAAAGATTTCCATTAGTATGATAATCTGTCGTTGGTGTTGATTCTGCTATTGTTGTGTCTTCTATTAAATAAGTATAATTAAAAGAAACGATTGTTGATTCGTTTCCGAAGTGTATTTCTTTAAATCCTTCAGAATCTATTTTTATAACATTATTATCTTTTATATCTTTTATTATTTCTTTTTCTATTTTATCTTTAACAAAATATGATATTTCATCTACCTTGTCGTTAATTTGAATTGTTTTAATTGTCCAATTATAATCTAAAATAGTTATATCTTTTGGGTCGTCTTTATCTTTCCCATAATTAATTGTTGGAATAATCCAAGTATCTTTTAACGACTTTGCATCCTCGACTTTTAAACAATTTGAATTAGCATATAGTTCTTCTCCAGAAGTTATTAATCCTTTTTTTATTAATTGGCCAGATGAATTTTTATAAATAGAATAAGAATTTTTAGTCATGGCGTCAATGCATTCTTGCCCTGATGAAATAAAAGTATCTTGTAATTTAAACCATGATAAATCTTCAGGCGTTAAATCAATTTTAGAATCAACATAATTATCTGCAAATACGATAGGTAATACTAGAAGGAACAGGAAAAGTATTGAAAAATAGATTCTTTTATTCATTTAATTTGTACCAAATAGTGTAATTATAAACTCCATCAGTGCTATCATATAAGTCTATTCGAAAGGAAGCATTACTTCCACTAGTCCCAACAGTCATATCAGGGTATAATAATTGCCAAGTGTTCTCTCTCATTGTTCTCCTTAAGAATTTTTGACCACTAGAAGAAGTTAAATTAGCACTAAATGTGCCTGTTCCCTCTATTAAAACCTGAGTAATGTCCGCATAAAAGCTGATAGATTGAGCAGAACCAAAAGTACTACTAACATTTATTTGCCCAGATTCATTATAAACAGTATTTGTTGAATTTCCACCTGAATCATCAGTTTCACATATTACTGTACCATCTGAATTAATAACCCTAATAGAACTTCCAGTAGCACAAGAACTACTAACTCTCCTTTGAATATCACCAGTATCAACACTAAATGTATTCCCACCTAGATTTAAACCAAAACCAGCATAATATGATCTATTTACTTCTGACCAATCATTGATACAACTATCATTTAAGCAGTATTCAGAAGCATTTATAGTACCATTAATATTATATGTGGTTGAGTTAATAATGGTTACATTATAGAAAGTGTTGTTCCCTGTCCAGTTATTATCTTGTGCTGTGATATTCTCTAAACTATTAATCCTGATATAATTGTACTTAGATAAAACACCAGCACTTACAAGACTAACTAAACCTAGTAGTATAAGGATAGATACTATTGCAACCCCCAGTTTATATTTATCATCCACCTAAAATACCTCTCCAGATTGTCTAATAGCATTTAACTCGTTTTTATCATTGTTATTTTTTCTTGAAAAATCGAAGTTAGATTTAGTAAGCAGTAATAAAATAGTAGCATGAATTAAATTAACTACACCAATATTATCTAAATACCAAGCAAATTTAGGGAAGTATTCCCAAGCGTCAGGTATAATCTTAGTAGTGATTGAGTTTACAAACCAATCAGTAAAGGTTTCAAGTATACCACCTAAAAATAAGAATATAGTTATTCCAAATAACAGATACATCAAAAAGGGAATAGCATTTGAACCCCTTAGTGAGTAAGCTGTTAGTAAAGATGTCACTACAAATAGTAGATAAATACCAAACCACAAATTATCTTCCCAGGAGATAACACCTAAAAAGGTTTCAAATATCATCTGCGTCTGATTAGCTACACTTGAATTAATAATTCCATCTGTAACCATGGATTCTACTTGTAACTGAGTTTCATAAAATAAAAAATCATTCATAACCCCATACTCTAATAGGAAACCTGACATAGCTATAACTGAGAACACTGAGAAAAATAATATTAAACCCAGTAATGATGTTACACCCTCTTCTTCATTATTCATCTTATTGCCTTCCTTACTATTGATTGCGAAGCGTCATAAAAAGTTATTCTTCTTCGAATAGATTTTCTTTTCTTTTTTTCCTTTAAATTTAGCATCTTTTTTTCATTAACTAATAAATCATATAATCCTTTACTAATATTAGATTGAATCGTTCTCCTCACTTCAAACCACCCAAGAGCTTATTAATGAATTTGTTTCTTGTTACTTTAAACCCACCGCCAAATTTAGCAAGGTCATTCATCACCCTATTTGTTCGTTCAGTATTTGGATCATAACCAGCTAGTGAAAATAATATACTTCCTGAGAAAAAAAAGAAGTTTATTAATAATACACCAGTTACTACGAAAAAAGCAACTGTGTAAAATATCATTAGCCCTATTTGAAAATTCTCTATACTAAAGCCAGGGTAAAATATAAAAACCCCTAAAAGAGGAGATAAAAAAAGAAAAATATAACTCATAATTCCTAACCAACCCCTAATATATGCAACCATGAAATAAGGAGTTTTATTATTCTTATTTTTTTCTTTCAATCTTATTATTTGAACATAACAAAAAAGAATAATAAAAACGAATAAAGCTATTTTTATCCCTAACTCAATATTAGTTAGATATATGTTTTGCAGGTCTATCGGAAGGTCGGAAAAAGCCATTACTATCTGTTAGGACTTATGTCCTTTATATTTTCTTCGTTTTTGGTGATATTATTAACACCTAAAAATTCTTTTTTTATTTCTATTGCATCTCTGATTAAAGTTCCGTAATCCCTGTTTATTGACGCTGTGCTTTCAATACATTCTAGCCTAATCTCATTTATTGGAGCATCCATTTGATTTGATTTATTAAATACATAAAGCCCACCATAACAAAGCAACCCCAGTAGTAGTAAATTAAATAAAAGGAACATAAACCCATATTGAACTAGTTTTGTGTCTAATTTGTACCCTGATATTTCTTCCCTAAATCTTAAATCTTCTTGAATTTTAATTTTCTTAATTCTTGTATGGTCTGGGTGGCTAGAATAGGTATCGTTTCCATGCCATCTAGGAATTAAAAAACCATCAACAGCATCAAACTCATAGGTCCGCATACCATTTTCAATATAAAAATATGAACCACTATTATCATTCTTTAAGTAGTTTTTCAAAACTCTATAATCCCTTAACTTACCCCATTCATCTTGAAAGTTGTAAATAGCATTTAACTCAGGAACTTTATTTAAGAAGAAAATAAGCCGTTCTTGTTTTCTTATTCGTTTAATTAAAATCTCTTCTCTTTGTTTCTTATTCTTAGTTCTTAAGTTAAGAAGAACATTTAGTTCCCTATAAATTGAATCCATCTGGAAATCAACATCTTCTTTATGCCCTGTATCATCATTAACTGAGACTAACTCACCAAATTCATCACGTTGCTCTATTGCAGTATAACTATTCTTTAATGCCCTTATTTCCCCACCTAAAGATTTGTAAACTTTAACGATTATCTTAGAAGAAGATACTTCACTAATTGATTCTTTTGATTCCTGTTTTTTCTTTTTCTTCCCTAGAAGCCCAAAAGATAGTTTAGTAAGTAACCCCATTTTAGTCCCTCCAATCGTTTCTTAGCTTTTTTTCTGATTCAGAATATTTATCATCTAAGTTACCAAACCATTTAGCCATATTTCCACCTGTGGAGAGTAAGATACCACCCAAATTCCAGAAAGTATCTTTTACTTCTTTTAGTATAGCCCTAGCATTAATTACACTTACATTATGTTTACGTTCAAGGATCATATCAGAAATTTTAAACCAAGCATCTTCAAATTGCATATAAAATACTTTCTCTTCTTTTTTTGCGATAAGTAAAGATTTTGTTGCGAATGTTTTTACAATACCAACAACAGCCCTAATAAAGGAAGCACCAGCAACAGCTTTATCAGTTTGAACATATTTCTCTTCATTTTTACCTGTTTTCTGTAAGCTTTTACCAACTAGGCTCATTTCTAGCTTTTCAGCAAAAAATTCAATATTTGCCATTTCATCCTTTGTTTCCTTAGAAAACTTTGATTCTTGTTCAACAGCTTTTTCTAGTTCGGCACCATCAATTTCAAACTCATCTAGGGCAATCTTTTTTAATTCATCCTTACTCTTACCCTCATAAGCATCAATTTCATCTGTCCCTGTTAAACTATCAATCTCTTCCTTAGAAATCTTTTCCATTTTTTACCCCACTATTAGTCCCCATTTGAATCATACTTTTAGAATTATGCAAAATCTTCGTCATTTTCAACCTCACTACTGACTTCCCCTGTTTCCTCTGTTTCAAAGTCATTCAAGAAGTATTCTATAAAATCTTCTTTCTTAAATTCATCAAGTACTCCCTTAAGTTCTTCTTTTGTTTTGAAGTCGCCATCTTCAAGGTCGCTTAGAACGTGCTTTAGTTTAATTTTGTATGCCATTTTAAGATTAAAAGAACACTCATTTATAAACTTTTTTAGAATTTAGAAAAGAAAAAAGGTGAGAAAGGAAATTTATTCCTTTACTCATTTGTTTATAGGCACTTAGTAATCGTTTCCGTTTCCGCCTTTGCTCTTCTTGTATGCGTTGTAGCCAGCATAAGCTCCGCCACCTAATACAAGGATAACAATAACGAGAGGGATAAGACTACCACCAAAAGTTGCCCCAGAAGCAAGTTTACCTACGAGAGCATTCCAATTAGCTTCAAGTGAACTAAGAACAAGTAGTGTATTTCCTGTAACACTAATGTCGCCAGAACTTGCAACTTGGAATAATACTCCCAGAGTAATCGAACTAATGGTTAAACCAAAGATAATGGTTACAATAACTCCCACAAGTAGGGCAATCATTTTAAAACCATTAACCAGTGCTTTTCCTAATTCTCCAGTATCCATAACCCCTCTTTAATTATTATCTTTTATATAGTTTTCCACAATTACTTTATTTCACTATACTTTAGCCTAAACTTTTCTTCTTCATTTTTGTAAGCCCTTTGGTTATCTAAGAAATATTTT
>Ga0307928_10001777_pt1 | contig 16424 bp, 13 predicted proteins | sample AceLakmetagen232_FD_201815 | JGI IMG/M metagenome (GOLD analysis project Ga0307928, IMG submission 201815) | Saline water microbial communities from Ace Lake, Antarctica - #232 | ecosystem: Environmental > Aquatic > Non-marine Saline and Alkaline > Saline | place: Antarctica: Ace Lake... | reverse complement strand
TGACTTAAAGGCGGTTTCCGGAGAAAACCGGCGGGCGGCAAACGCAAGGGGGACGGGCCGGAGCCGGCGACGACTTACGAAGCCATAATTACAGGTTCATCGTCGGAATCCGGGAAGGGGTCATCTTCAAGCCAGGGATCGCTGCTGTTTTTGATAAATACCTCGAAGGGGGGGTCTCGGGCAGGACGGTCGGAACTGTCGGCGGACCACAGCCCCAGGTGACGGAGGATACGTTCGATTACGTCGCGTTCGTTGATCAAGGCGACAATTCTCATCTCCCGCCCGCAGTTCGGGCAGAGGAGAGGATCCGCCTCCCATACTTTCCTGATCAGCTCCCGCCATTTCTTCGAGGGGCGGCGGCGGGGCTGGTGTTCGGAGATATCGATCACCTCAACTGCCGGGGAACCTTCCCTCTCCCCGTGCTCCCCCGCCCGCTTCTCTCGTTGGCCGCGCATCTTATTGGAGTACCACCCGTAGTAGCGGACCAGCTGGAAGTTCTTGTCGGGGATATGCTGGGTGATGGCGGCAATGAAGTCGGTGGGGCTGAAGACTTCAAAGTTGCGCTTGATCTTGGGGTTCATTTCGGAACGGTAGACGATGGAGCCGCCGGGGTCAGTGACACGCATCTTCTCTGTCGAGAACGGGCTCCTGATGATGTACTGGGCGAGCCGCTCCCGGTCCTCTCCTTCATCGGGCGTCACTCGCCGGCTGCGGTGGAGATTGAAGCCGGAGTGTTTCCAGCCGCGCAACATCCGGGCCCGCTCGGGCGGAAGAAGGCCCTTTTCTTTGGAATTGGGGTCGGACCTGCGTAACTTGTTAGTAATAAACATATAACGTATATTTTATACCCTCTCACAGCGCTTAGAGGTCCAGTTTTAGGGGTAAAACTGGACCTCTAAGGAAATTTGGTTCCTATGCCCAGTGAAAGGAACAGGGTCGTGAAAGGAACAGGGTCACACCCGAATGGCACTAAGTTAAGCATGATATTTTGATTTTTGGGAAGGATTATTTCTATGAAGAAGGTTCCCCATTTGATGTCGAGGTTTAGTCAAATATTGGAAATTTTTTGGTCTTCGTTTAACTGCTCTCGGTTCTGATCGGTTGGGACGAATAGGAAGGAGATCATTAGCAAGACAATGCAACATTGCCTGGAAAACGCGCCGATAGTTCTGCTTCCGATTAATAACCGAAGATAGTGCCGGCAACCACTGACGTAATGTATCCAGCGTTCCTTTGAAACTTACTCTGAAATTATCCACAGAATAAGCCTGAGCGGTGGTCATAATTAAGACCCGGATGAGGTTGTAGGCGATGATGTGCATCAGAAGTTCTTTGTGAATCATCTGGGGTGATTTGCATCTGAGGATATCCATCCCCAGTGTGATTTTGATATCACGGAAATATAGCTCAACCGCCCATCGTCGGAAATAAAGTTCAGCCAGGTCAGTTTTTAAATATTTTTTCGCATCCAGGAGAGTGGTGACTATTACAACTATTCTGGTACGAAACCCTTTGACTGGAATATGGACCATGACTTCACGAACAGTCATAGTGGATGGTAGAGAGGCAAAAGTATCAGGCGAAATCCATCGAGGTCTTTGCGGTTTCTCCCATGTGATCAAATGATCGCGTTTTCCCAGGCGTTTCCCCTTCCGGAAGTTGGCCGAGCGAGCCCAATGCAGCCGGAAAACTGTATCGACTCCACGCATTTTGAGGGTCAACATATCTATATAAGAACAAAAGCCTCTATCTCCAATGAGAATATCGCTGGCTTTTAAACAATCAAATAGCTTTCGAAATAAAGTCCGTTCGTTGTCATGCAAATTCCCTTTGGCAAAAGTATGTAATGCTCCCGATATGAGGGAGAACATGGCTACAAGTCTCAAGACTGGAAATCCACAACCAGATTTTTGCACGGAAGGTTGAGGATAAATCTTCTGATTCGCTCTGGTATCAGGCATGGAGATCCCGGTTCCATCGACAACGTGAACATTTCTGCCGTGCCATAATTGAGCAGACTTAATTTGTTTTTCGAGTTGCACGTTTACGTATTCATTGGTCGTCGCTAAAACTTTTTCAGGGAGTCGTTGCCGGGCCTGACAATAAGCGCTGGTATTTACGGAAAACTTTTTTTGACCTTTCAGCGCGGATAAAGCCAACAACTTTCGCAATGCTTCCCGGCAGGAAGTTTTTGGATTTAATGCTTGCGACAGGAATGCCCAGAACGTCGTCAGCGGAGTGAAGATACGTAATCTGCCTCGCTCTTTAAGACTGCCCTCCAGAATATATTCTTGAGGGATGTATTCGCCAAACATACGGGACAATTCCGAGAGGGAGTTCCCTGCCATTTGTGAATAATAACGCTTAACCCGCCCATGAACTGGTAGACGAAAATAATGTGCCATTCAACACCTCCTGAAGTAATAGTTGACCACGATTAATATTACCAGTATATATACTGATAATATTAACACAAAGAAAAAAGGCCGGGAGCTTCGGCCTCTTTCCTTTGCATCTGTTACTCTCAGGTGGTTTAATTATGGCATATATGAATACAGATAAAAAAGTTGAGCAATTGTATAATCAATATCATGCATTGAGAACCAGACTCTCAGAAGTCGGTCTCATCTGCCAGGGGAGTGCCCTGAAGCGGACTTATCATCGCGATACCAAAGGGCAGACAACCGAATATGGACCCTATTATTCGTGGACGCGGAAAATCAACAATAAGACAGTTACGGTAGCTTTATCCAGACCACAGCACGGACTTCTTTCAAAAGCTATTGCCAATCAGAGAGAATTGGAATCATTGCTTCGAAAAATGCGCACCGTATCTGAAAAAATCGTACTCCTGCAAGCCCCCGGAGTTGCATCTCGCAAGAAGCGAAAAACCGGTGTATTATAGCTTAACTTAGTGCCATTCGGGTCACACCCCAATTAATGAGCCTGTGAAGTAGCTGCTCTTGAATTTAAGTTCTAAAAAAACCTCCCTACCCGGGAGGTTTTTTTATTGTCCGGACCGGCTCTTAATGGGTACACTATTTATTCGGTTATTGGTCTTTTTTACTGATTCGGTAGGCCTGAAGAAACGGCTAATAAAGGGCTAAAAGGCCTATCAATTGACTAAATTGACCAATGATTGACTAATGATTGACTAAAAATGCAAAAATACGTATTCAAAGCCGCAGAAGACACCATAAAGACGCCATAAAGGAGCCAATAAAAAAAAGACCTCACAAAATAAAAAAACTAATTGGCCGTTTAAAATCCAACAATTGAATATATCGGACATAACAGATATTTAACGGACATTTATCGGACAAACACGACATAAACCCGACAATTCAGGGAATCTGGCGGATAAATGGCGGAAATGTCGGATATATGTTGGATATATGGCGGATATATGGCGGAAAAACGCCGGTAGAAACGCGGGTAGAAACGCCGGTAAAAACGCCGGAGCAAATTATCCAGATACTATGGCAAGCTCAAATCGAAGACGTGAAGAGTTTGTGAGATAGCTGATGAATACTGAAGAACTTCGTGTAAAGTTCGAAGAACTTTTTAAACTACCATCAGAGACGGAATGGGTGGAGTTCAAGACAGCTACGAATGCCATTCATTTCAACGAATTGGGAAAGTATTTTTCGGCGCTCAGCAATGAAGCGAATCTGAAGAGTCGGCAGTGGGGCTGGCTGGTACTGGGAGTCAAAGAGAGTCCTCGGGAGATTATCGGGACGAATTATCGTAAAAAGCGGCAGGATTTGGATGAGCTTTTGCTGGATAAGCTGTCGGATGTACTGACCAAGAAGCAAAAGAAGACTTTTGTCACTAATCTCTTGCAGGAAATGCGCCGCGAAGATCAGTCCATTGAGTCTATGGGTGCCACCCGGTCGGCCCGGTGGATATTACATAATCTAAATACAAAAAATGAATTTTAGGCAATGATTTATGTAATCCGAAAACGAGGGCAAATCCATAATACCCGCTATTTTAACAAGTTGCGATTACATAATTCCCATAGAGATACGTTGTTATGAAGATTAAATTCAACCCAATCTTGACTTCCAACAGGAAGCCACCGCTTCCATCTTGGACCTCTTCGACGGCCAGGAAATTTTCAAGGCTCTCAAACGGCTCAAAGGATTAAATATGGATAAACAACAGGCACAACAGATTATCAAAGATACCTTTGAAAGCTCATTTGACAAGAGCCGTTTTACCGGATTTATCAGAAACCTTCTCAATAAAATTGAAGATGCTCCATTCACCTACCGGAGGAATTACATCTCCGATATCTATAAACAATATATCAAGATACGGGAGCATATCGGTAAATCCAGCGATGGGGAGAACCACATTGATATCCTGGTTATAACCCTTCGGAAAGATACAGTTATCAGATATTAACTTGACATATATGGCTATTCTATTGTCTCCATTCTCAGGATTTGAACTCATATGTGCCACGTGGCACATATTTGTGTCTAAAAAAGAATATCCCGGTCTTAAGGAACTGAAGAAAATCAGTTCCGGGAATCGATTAATTCTTCCAGGCCCAATTCTCTCAGAGCGAAATCGATATTGATATCAAATCCCTTCTTCCGGTTCATCGATTCGATACCATTGAGATGCTCTTTCATTAATTCCAGCAGGAGCGGGCGGCTCTCCGGATCGGCCGCCGCCTGGCGGGGGGTTAAGCCGTTTAACGCGGGGACCTCTTCATCAGGGAATTTGATATATTTGTCTCGGTAAAAATTTTTCATGAGTTCCGCCTCTATCTCCGGCGGTATCTCTTTTTGAGAAGGGGGAGGGTGTCGCTCCGACCTTTCAGGCCCATTGATATCTTTCTCCGCCATCTGACGGGCAAGGTCGATTATCCTTTCTCTCCGAAGGGCGCAGGGTCAAACCCGGACTATTGACTGGGAGCACCATTCCGCCCGTCGAGAACAACCAACTTTCAAGTTCGAATCGGGCCATTCCGCCCGTCGGGAATATCACGAAATTCGGGGGACACAATACATAATTATTAATTGAGTATAGTGTCCCCCGGAATATTATTAGGATAAAGCAGTTTTTGAAATGGACTTTTTCCTGCCGGCTGCTGAGATATTTTTTATTCTTCGGCGAATAATGGATATTGTAGAGGAAAAATTCGATAGTCCTGAATCAGGATGGTAAATCAGCACCATAATAGACCGGCTGGATAAAACCGGCCATTCGGGAGGCTAAAATGGAAACGCTGGAGACAATCCCCCTCGACGCGATCATCATCCCCAAAAATCAAACCTCTTTTAGGGAGCGAGATCTTGATCGCTGATCTGGTCAGCAAGAGCAAATTGACCATCAACTATACCAACCTGACCCGGGTAAAAGAGCTTATAAAACTTATAAATGCCTTGATGGAAAGTGGTGCACTGCGCACCACTTTGGCGGAATACCATAAACAGCAATAACTTACAACCACTCCGCGCCCAAAATCCGCAAAAATACATGGACAAACCGATAATCTAACCCCAGTCGAAAAAACCATGGTCAGCCCGTCGACTATTGACAGATAAGCACGGAAAAATTCCGGGACGGACCGAATTCCGAAGCAAAGTGGACACCCAAATCGGGCTAAAGTGGACAGTGATTCCGGGGCAAAGTAGCCATCTATTCCGGTTTCAATAATTCGGGGTCAGACTTGACTTTTGACTTTAGAGAACACTCTCCCCGATGCACAATTTAAAAATTCTCCGCCTTCTTCATATTATGGATTAAATAATTTTATTTTTTTCCTTGCAATATTCGCGATTCGCGAATAGCGTATGCATATGAATCTTAAACCACAAGATATTGTTGTATTACTGAAGCTTCTTGTATCGAGCAAAGATAGTTACTCGAAATTAGCTGACGATCTTTTTATGAGTCCTTCCGAGGTTCATGCCGCGGTTAAGCGTGCGGCTCTGGCAGGGTTGATAGATCGATCATCAAAGCAGGTAAAACGAGTGGCCCTGGCTGAGTTTCTTATTCATGGGTTAAAATATGCCTTCCCGCCTATCTATGGCACGATTACGCGAGGTATACCAACCGCCCATGCCGCTCCACCACTTGTGGATATGATATCCGGCACTGATGGTCTTCCTCCCGTATGGCCTTCACCGGAAGGAACCGTACGCGGGTATGAATTAAAACCATTGTATCGTAATGTTACCCAGGCGGTCCGGAATGACCAAATGCTCTATGAATTGCTTGCATTGATCGACGCTATTAGAGCAGGTCGCGCTCGAGAACGAGCACTGGCAAAAGCTGAACTCAATAAGAGACTAAGCCAAAAGTGAAGACCGTGGATCTTAGAACTTTAGCTCATGTTGCCCGGAGATTCCACCCTCTTAATGAAAAATTCGCATTCATAGGTGGAGCTATTATCCCTCTTCTCTTAGACGAACCATTGGTTACGGCAATCCGTCCTACCAAAGACATTGATATTATAATCGAGATTGTTTCACGATTGGATTATTTCAGTTTTGAAGAACGGGTGAGAGCTCTTGGTTTTAAGCACGATATGTCGGAAGGCGCCCCGAAGTGCCGATGGATTGTTGATGGTATAGTAGTTGATGTGATGCCGGTGAGCGGGGAAGCCGCTGAATGGCGGTCAAAATGGTTCCCTGAAGCATTAGCTACCTCGGTGAAAGTTGAATTAAATGAGGAAGTGACAGCTAATGTCATCACTGCGCCGTTATTTATCGCCACTAAACTTGATGCTTTTTTTGATAGGGGTCACAAGGACTATTATGCGAGTCCTGATCTTGAAGATATTATAACCGTTCTTGACGGGAGATCGTCTATATTCAGGGAAATTAATGATTTGCCTCTTCCACTTCATTCCTACCTATCCAACCAATTCGCTGAGCTGATTAAAGATCCAGCTTTTATAGAATGTCTTCCGGGCCATCTCTTGCCGGATACCGCGAATCAGGAAAGACTTCCACTTCTTCTTGAACTTCTTTACCGACTTTCGGCTATCCAGGAATGAGGAGCAGTTTCTGGATGTCAAGTCATTGAGGAATTAGGATTACTCTGGCCATGGGGAATTATATCAAAGTGGCAGCAAGGCAATAAATCTCAACGTTATTTCGGCCCCGCTGCTCCCAATCCCAAAGGCGAATTGCTCGCGATCCTGGGATCAATCGGAAGACTGTAGGCCGGAATATTTTGATCCAAAACAAAACAAAGTATCCGGTGAGTGATTCCGGTGAAGAAGAAGCTCCGTGTATATGACCTTCCTGTCGGCTGTTTTGCCTGACACCCCGGAAGGTCATCCCGGAAGTCATTTGTGTACTTTGTAAAGTAATCATTAAGCGATTCGTCGGAATCGTAAAGGCTGGTCCCCACATTACTAACATAAAGATATTACCTATTCATATGATGAATTTGGCTATTCGTCCGATTAAAAATTGACCACAATAAAAAAGTATCGGGCTATTCTTTGACTTCTGATGCCAACTGCCCGTGAATTTATTTCCGGGAATCGATTAATTCTTCCAGGCCTAATTCTCTCAGAGCGAAATCGATATTGATATCAAATCCTTTCTTCCGGTTCATCGATTCGATACCATTGAGATGTTCTTTTATTAATTCCAGCAGGAGCGGGCGGCTATCCGGATCGGCCGCCGCCTGGCGGGGGGTTAAGCCGTTTAACGCGGGGACCTCTTCATCAGGGAATTTGATGTATTTGTCTCGGTAAAAATTTTTCAGGAGCTCCGCTTCTACTTCCGGCGGTATTTCTTTTTGAGATGGGGAAGGTTGTCGCTCCGACCTTTCAGGCCCATTGATATCTTTCTCCGCTATCTGACGGGCAAGGTCGATTATCCTTTCTCTCTGGAAATTAATTTTATTTCGGAAATATTTGGTCAGCATCTTCCGGGCGAATTCATATGTCTGCTTGGTTAACGTTTCCAGGATCAGGGAGTTATCACTGATTTTCAGGTTTCCGATCATCCCGACCTGACCGCTCCCCGGCTCATGGCGGAAACTTTCCGGCATCTCCTTTTCCAGTTCCCGGGATTCACCGGTTCGGTGCCAGACATAGTAATCAGTTCCGGGCGGGTCTCCCTCTTCCGGTTCTTGATCCGTCCACTCAAAATCGGGTTTTGACTCCAGGATTTCTTCTATTTCTTTCCGGGGCACCTTCAGGGTATATTCGGCGACGCATTGATGGGTGTCCATGTTTTTAAAAATTGCCCGCATCTTCTCTCTCGGCATATTCCAGATAAGTTCGATAAGATCGGCCAGATTGGCGGCCATATATGATTTCAAGGTTTCTTCATCGGTCCGGCCGGTATCAAGCTCGCATCGGGTAAGTATTTCATTGATGAAGTCCCTCCGGATGATCGGAGGAAGTATAAACTGGAGAATCCCCGGCCGGCTGAAATTAGGGTAGTGGGTCAGCCACCCAAAGAGGCGGGTAAATCTGACCGCCCGGGGCGCGGTAGAACGATCCAGTAGTATAAACGGTTTTTGCTCCGGATCGAAAAGGTCGATACATTCCATCCTCTGGTGATCCAGTATCTTCTGAATCTCGATAATGGTGACAAAGGATTTGCCGCGATATTTCATCATCAGGGCTTCCCCGCGATCAAGGCCTTCCCAATCTTTCTCTTCCCATCTCTGGGCCAGGGTGCGCCCCTCCTCATCTCTTTCAACCATTAGGAGGTGATAAATCGCTGTATTAAAGCAAAACTCCAGATCAAGCTCATCAGTCTTGTTTTTATCTGAAAATAGTTCCATTATTTCTTTGAAGTGATCTGAACCGGATTCAGAGATCACTCTCTCGGCCAATTTGGGGATTATTGTTCCATCGAGTTGCAGCCATAAATTATAGCCGGGGACGGCAAAGGGGAAAAATCGGCACCGGGAAGAACATTCAATCTTGATACCTCTTTCAGCCCCACAGCACACTGAACATATAAAATCATCTAAAGACAGGCAATACCGCTTGGCCCGTTTTCCGCAGATTATGCATTTGTTTTTTGAACTCATAAAAACCTCGTTTTAACCATGTTTCGTCTCTCCGATTGATTCAATCGGAGAACAATAATTTTTCCTTCGGAAAATTATTCTGTCTTCATTTCTATGTTATTGCGTTGGCAGCAAACATTATATAAATACAGCTATTATTCTGGAAATGTAATAAAAAATTTCGCTATAATCAAAGCCGCATCTTCAGTTAATGAACAATCCCGGCAGAATTTATTATGGCAAATTCAGATAAGAAAGAAGGAAAGCCCGAACTTCCGCAGATCAGCGAACAGAAAATCCGCTCCCTGGCTGATTACCCCGCGATCTACGAACGCGGAGAGGACTATTGTGAAATGGGCTTTGTTAAGGAGGTCGATTTTAAAGATGGTCTGCTGACGGCTAAAGTAATGGGGAGTATGGGTAACTATATCGTTAAGCTGTACTGGGAGGCGGATAATCTGACCAGGACAGTCTGCAACTGCCCCTATGACGGGATTATCTGCAAGCATATTATAGCAGTGCTCCTCTCGCTCAATAAGAAAATGCCGGAGGTCATGGAAGATATTGCCGAGAAAAATAAAGAGCAGAAGGAGCTGGAGAAGCTGTTATCCGATCTCTCCAAGGCACAGCTGCTGAAGATAATCGCGGTGACCGCCCGGGTTGTTCCTGCCGCATCGGCTCAGATTTTAAAACTGGCCGACGCGATGGGGATCGGCGGCGCGGAAAAGATTGAAGAACTGGCCCTGGAGAGGGCTGACGACTATCTGGAGCGGATTGAGGAGATTGTTTCCGAGTTTAATGAGTATGGAGGGGGGCCGGATGATGAGGAATACCGGTGCTATGAACTCATGGAAGATCTGGAAAACCTCCTCAATGAAAAACCTGTTCCCTCCCGGGAGCGGGAGGAGATCATTTCTTTTTGTAGTAAATATATCCAGGCGGGAAATTCCGGTTTCGACGATTCGCTGCTTGATCTGGCTTTTACCGCCGCCTGTGAAGAAAAGCACTGGAAGCTGTTGATCCGGGGCCTGGAGCCGCGGGCAAAGTCGGGAGGTTCTTCGTATTATCGAGATATTATTCTTACTATATACCGGAAACAATTGGGTGATGAGAAATCTTATTTAGAAGGTCGGGCGAATGCCCTGCATTACGGAGCCGATTATCTTGATCTGGCCGAATATTGGAGCGGAAAAAAAGATCTTACAAAAGCGATAGAGATTGCCGAAGAAGGCCTGAAAAAGGGGCAGGGACGCCTGACGGGGTTGAGGGAGTTTTTAATGGCTGCCTATAAAGGCAGGGGAGAAACTGCCTGCTCCTTTGAAATGATGATACAACTCTGGGAGGAAAATCCGTCTCTGAAAGGATATAAAGAGATCAAGAAGAATTCTTCCAATAATGAGTGGCCGGCTATCGAAGAACGGCTGCTCAAAACTATTTATGATGATAGAACGGGTAATTCCCAGATAATAGAAATCAGGCTGTTTCGAAAAGACTATGATAGCGTTCTAAAGTACTTTCGGGAAATAGTTGATTCCTGGTATTACGGTGCCTGGGACTCCCCGAACTATGAATGGGCTAAAAAATTATTTGCCTTCTATCCCGAGGAGATCATCGAATGCTATCGGAAGTTAATAGAGCAGGCGATTGCGGGAAAGAAACGAAAATCCTACCGGACCGGTGCCGCTTTTGCTCGGAAGTTGGAAAATTTCTGGAAACAGAGGCCGGAGGGAACCAAAAAATGGAAGGAATTTATCTTGAATATCAGAAAAAAGTATACCCGGTCTCCGGCACTGCTCGATGAGTTCTCATCCTTATAAATATACCGGATATTTTTCTGTAACGATGTATGATGAGGGGTTGAGCGTGAGACTGCCATGATGAGAAAGTTAGGGATTTTAATCCTGGACGGAGTTCTGAGTTCCTTCCGGTCGAAGAAAGCGATTCTCTTCCTCGTCCTCTACCTGGGGACGTTCTTCATCTTCTGCTACGGGTTTATCAAGGTGGAGGAGAAGATCGTCCACGAGCTTGAGAAACAAGGGATCAACGAGACTTCCCGGAAGGCACTCTCCAGCGCCGTTAAAAAGATCCTGCGGGAGAAGAACGACGAGCTGGTCGTCGACTTTCTCCTCACGGTACCCTACTTCAACACGGCGCTCTTTGTTCTCAGCATCTTCTGTACGCCCCTGCTGATCCTGCTTCTGAGGTATGATGTCCCGGCCCGGGAGATCTACGATGGGACCCTCCGGTTCCTTACCTTCCGGGTCTCCCGGGGTATCTTTATTCTGGCCAGATTTCTGGGTGGAGTCATAGAGTTCGCTCTCATCACCCTGGCGGCGCACTGCGTGGCCATCCTGTGGGTGAAGGCGAAGGTCCCCCTCTTCCCGGCGGGGGAGAGCTTCCGGGCCGGGTTTGTCTTCTGGCTGAGGCTTCAGTTCTTCTTCTCCGTCTTCATTGCTTTCGCGCTCCTCGTCTCGGTAATCGTCAAGAAGCCCTTTCTGGCGCTTCTCGTCGCCGTCCTCGGCATCCTCATTCTCTTTATGATCCCCATCTGGATCGACTATATTTCACCCTTTGATATCGAGTATATCGGAGGCCTCTTCTACAGCCCATCCCCCCGGCTCTACTACACCCTGGGGGCGTACCTCGGATTCACCGTTCTTTTTTTAGGGTGTGCCGCGGCCGTATTCCAGCGCAAGAATCTGTGATGAACGCGATCGAAATTACAAATCTGATTAAATATTACGGGAGAAAGCAGGTTCTCCGCGGCCTGAAGATGAACGTTCCCGCCGGGACGGTATACGGATTTCTGGGTGTGAACGGAGCGGGAAAGACGACGACGCTGGGGATAGTGTCCGGTTTCCTTCCTCTCAACAGCGGCGCGTTCTCCGTCCGGGGGACGCTCTCATCGCTTCCTCAGGACGCGGCGCTCTGCCCGGATCGGCGTATCTTGAGCCAGCTGAAGCTGCTGGTGCGGTTGAGCGGGGTAAAGGGAAGGTTTGCCCTGGAGGAGGCCCGCCGGGTCCTGGACCTCGTCGGCCTGGGCGAATACGGCCGATCGACCCCGAAGAAGCTCTCTCACGGGATGCGGAAACGCCTTGCCGTGGCCCAGGCCCTCCTCGGGGAGCCCGACATTCTTCTCTTCGACGAACCGACCTCGGGGCTTGACCCTAAAAACTCGGCCGAGCTGAGAAGACTGATTGTCCGGTTGGGCCGGGAGAAGACGGTCGTGGTGAGTTCACACCTTCTCCCCGAAGTAGAGGAGATCTGCAGCCATGTGGGGGTGATCCATGACGGCAAAATGGTCTTTGAGGGGCCGGTGTCGGAACTCATCGGGACCCGCTCGCACGTCAAGTACCGCCTTTCGAAGAGCGTCGACCCGGAGATCCTCGACGGGATCCGGACCATCCGGGCAAAAGAGTTCGACGAGGCGGAGCTGCTCCTCTCGGTATCGTTCGACGAGACCCGGGCTGGTGTTGAGGAGATAAATGAGAAGGTCCTCGCAATCCTTTGCGACCATCGAATCGGGGTCAGAGAGATTACCCTCGGGCGGAGCCTGGAGGATGAATTTCTTAGGCTCCTCCGTTAAAATTACTTTCTCTCCCCGCTTTTTTTATCTTTTTCTCTTCTTCCCTTGACATCCGGCATTTTTTGTGCGACTATACATATGCCGAACGGAAGAGCAGAAAGGCCTGCTGCCCCCTGGGTATTAATACCCTTGGCTATGAGGATGTGGCCGACCTCCCGTTCGGTTTTTCCTTTGCTGGAAAAATCAGGGTCAAGTCGGGATTTTCCGCCCGGCGGCGCGGTAGATCTTTATGATCCCCTCCCAGGTGGGGGTCTTGACGTTTGACCGGAAGCAGTTATCCTTCCTGGCCATCCCGGCCATGGTGTCGAAGTCTTCTTCCCCGGACAGGAGCAGCCGTAGCGCTGCCTCGTGGCCGCCCGCCTGCCCCTGGTATAGTAGGTTTCCAGAAGTTAAATCATTCGAATGGGAAGATAAAACGTATATTTTATGGTATAATATAAGTAATAGAATAAGAAGTTTACCAATGAGCCCGGCTAAAAAATATCAGTCTTTACTTTTTCCATCCGGACCTGAGAATGCTATCCGGGGGTTTTTCGGTCTTCGGGAGAAGAGGGGAAAGATCGCCGCGATTTTGTTTCCGGTCTTCATCGGCTCGGTAATTCTCCTTCCTCCCGGAATGGCCGGGGACGTCTCCTTCCATGCGCATTATAACCTTGATTATCGCACTGTCGAAGGGGTGGAGCCGAGTCGGGCTGAAGGACTATCCCTGACGGACGGGGTTGTCAGCATCCCAACCGGTGAGCCGGTTCGGGGGGTGCTGGTCGACGAAGGGGACTGGATGGAATACGATTTCCCCCCAGGATTCAATCTGGAGGAGGGGACGGTCGAGTTCTGGTTTCAGCCGCACTGGAACTCCGGGGAGCATCCGCAGGAGACCTTTAGCTTCTTGCGGACCCGGCCCTTTCATGGCAACGGTTTCTGTATGAGCAAGGATGGCGCGAACAATTATCGCTTCTTCATCTCCTCGCCGACGGGCGAATCCGGTGTGGCCTACGGGGTCGGGAGTCAGCTCAAAGAGAATAACTGGTATTACATGACGGCGACCTGGAACCCGGATGAGATTTGCCTTTATCTGAATGGAGAACCGGTTGACAGTGAGGGGGAGAATAAAAACCGGCCCACGGCGGCTCCTCAGATACTCTGCATCGGCCATTCGGAATCGGGAGGGCAGGAGGTGAAGGGAGTCATCGATGAGTTTAAGATAAGTTCCTTCGCCAAAAGTAGAGATGAAATCCGCCTCTCCATGATGGAAGATCTTGCGTATACCTCCATCAAGGCGCGGCCCCTCCCGGTTATCCGGCCCGGGGAGTCTCGCCCTCTTACCGCGATGGCGTATTCTCCCGCATTGGGTTACTGGCTCTATGTTGTCCGCGGGGCGGAGTGGCTCATCGATGACCCGTCCATCGCGGCAGTCGACCCGGAGGATAATCTTACCGGCCTTAATGTTGGCGAGACCAGCCTCCGCGCTGCTTTTTCCGGCCAGACCAGTCCGCCGGTGACGGTCCGGGTTAACGTCCGGAACCGGGCCGTCTTCCTTATTGACCGCACCGTCTATCCCGATATTGCCGAACTCGTCGTCCGTTATAAGGCCGACGTCGAGAACGCGCTCCCCTTTGAACTGATCATCGACTCCGACCGTGATCTGGAAGCCATGACGCCGGAGGCGCTTCGCGGGATTCTCCAGGATTACCATTACCGGGAAGGTGTCGAGGGGGCCGTTCTGGCCGGCCACGTTCCGTACGCTCTCTGGGAAGAAGGGTGGACGGACTGGTATACGCAGTCACGGGGGGTTGCCTGTGTGTTGTACTATGAAGATCTTGATGGCGAGTTTACCGATGAGACTTCGCCGGAGAACCCCGCCTTCACTAACCTGGAAACAGCCGAGAGTTTCCCCGGGCCGGAGATCTGGACCGGCTGGATGTATCCCAACGCCATCGATCCGGCGGAAGACGCGGTCAAGCTCAGCCACCTCCTCAACAAGACGCACGCTTATTATTCGGGAGAGGTGGTGGGAGAGAAAGTGGCGGTCGAGATGTCCCATCACGACGAACACTGGGGGATCGCCAACTTCAACCTCCCCTCCCTGGCTCCGGAAGACGGCTCGTTCTTCCCGGCATCCGATGTCGAGCATTACGGCCTGATGACCGACATCGAAGGAAACCCGGTTCCGACCCGTCCCCTCAAGCGGCACCTGGTCAACCCTCCCGATATCCCGATCGAGCTTCACCGGGAACTTTTTGAAGAGCTGTGGGATACCCGCGACTACCTCGTTCATCACCTCCATTGTCACGGTCACGCCTACCTGCTCTGGCTGCCGCAGACCGTGCCGGATCCCCGCGAGGGCATTACCCGCGATTTCTTCGACACACTGAACCGGGGCCCTCTGCTCTTCTGCGTGACCGCCTGCTCGAACGGGGTCTTCAATCACCGCCCGCATGATTCGGTGATCTTGGCCGCCCCCTTCAGCCCGGCAAATACGATAACCGCCCATGGCTTTGTCACCGGCCCCAACTTCAGCCGGGATTTCGCGGTATTCTTCGATTCACTGGCTCGGGGCCGGACGGTTGGCCGGGCGCACTACGATGCCATGATGGTGGAACCGGTAAGCAGTTCCCCCCGGATACCGATCGTGGTGGGGGATCCTTTCCTGACCATCAATCCATATGAACCTTCGCCCCTGCCTTTCGAACAGTACCGGGAGATGGGGGACTATAATGGGGACGGCATCTCCGACATCGGAATCTTCCGGAATTCATCCGGTCTCTGGGCGGTGCGCGATATTACCCGGTGTTACTTCGGACAAGAGGGTGATCTTCCCGTTTCCGGTGATTATAACGGGGATGCGACGACAGAGATTGGGATATTCAGTCCCTCCGGGTGCTTTTGGGCGATCCGGGGTCTGACCAGATTTTACTTCGGAGGCGAGGAGGACACCCCGGTTCCGGCCGACTACAATGGTGACGGATACTGCGATCCGGGGATCTTCCGATCCACTTCAGGCCTCTGGGCGATTCGGGGGGTGACGAGGATCTACTTCGGGGCATTGGGAGATAGACCGGTTCCGGGGTATTATGACGGGAATACCTCGAAGGATATAGGGATATTCAGGAGTTTGTCCGGTCTCTGGGCAATCAGGGGTGTCAGCCGGATCTACTTCGGTTCATCCTTGGACAACGTGGTCCCCGGCGACTACGATGGTAACGGTACCTGGGAAGCGGGGATCTTCCGATCATCATCTGGATTATGGGCCATCAGGGGAATAACCCGGAGTTATTTCGGGAGCACGGACGATAGGCCGGTCCCCGCTGATTATGATGGAGACTCAAGCGACGACATAGGAATCTTCCGCGATTTTCCGGGGCTATGGGCTATACGGAACCTCTCTCGGGTGTACTTCGGCAGCTCAGGCGACATTCCGGTCACCCGCTGATTACTATATCTTCTGGGGTCGGACCTACCCAACTAATTGAATATTAAGAGGTTGCCTAAAAATACCCCCCTGTTTTAGGGCGTAGAGTCCCATTTTTAGGCTCAAAATTGATGCTTCCCGACATCAAACATAAAATCGGCCCCTGCCGTTTCATGCGGCACGGGAGAAAATTGAAGCGGAATAGCCGGTGAACTTATTCACACATGACATGAACTCACGGGGGCCTTCCGGGTTGGATAAGTTCCGGTGGTTAGCCGATGAACTGATCCACCTGCCACATAAAGCAGCGATTTTAAGAGGATGGTTTATTGGACTTTGGTGACTTGAAAAATAAAGATATCATCTATTTGAAGCGAAAATCAAGTTTATAGTTATAGAGCCACGGGATAGCTGGATTGACACCTT
>Ga0307928_10001775_pt1 | contig 16433 bp, 28 predicted proteins | sample AceLakmetagen232_FD_201815 | JGI IMG/M metagenome (GOLD analysis project Ga0307928, IMG submission 201815) | Saline water microbial communities from Ace Lake, Antarctica - #232 | ecosystem: Environmental > Aquatic > Non-marine Saline and Alkaline > Saline | place: Antarctica: Ace Lake... | reverse complement strand
TCTAAAGTTGGAAGTGGTGGTTCTTCTTCAAGTTCTTCTTCAAGTTCTTCTTCAACTCCTATTTCTGCACCAACATCAACAATAGTTGTTGGTGTTTCAAAGGATGTAACAACTGGTCAGCAATCAGTAACTAATATAGGAAAAGATTTATCACAAGCTGATAAACAAGAAATAAGTAATATTACCTCACAGGTTGGTAGATTGTCAAGCACAGTAAACCCCGTCACTGGCGAAGTAACCCTATCAAAAACCTCGATAGTGCAAAACCAACCAGGGGCAGGAGTTGTTAATCCATCAGCGCCTGTCCCTTCTTTTGCTCCAGGAATAAACCCAACAGTCACAGAGTTTATGAGACAACAAAGAATAAAACAAGCAGCAGCGCAAAGTTTACAAGGATTCAGCCCAAGAACCATTTCTCCTTCTAACATTCAAGACAATCAAAACTTAGTGGGACAATCCACAACTTTATATGGTGGTCTTAAACCTTCAACTGATCTTCAAGCAGAAGATAGATTCTCAGGTTTTCAAGATTATAAATCTGAACAATTCTTTAAAATTTCTGGTGTTAAAAAGATTGATCCGCCTAAAATAATTCCTAGAGTTTATTCTACACCAACAGGTCAGAAAGGTTCAAAGTATCAAAAAGCAATAAGTGATCTTAAACCTTTCAGTAGAGATGTAACCATGATTCGTAATGCTGATGGTAGTTTCCGAACAAAAACAGTTGGTGAAAGAATTAAATCAGCAGCATTTATTCCAGCAGAAGCAGCTGCTGGAATTTGGGAAGGTGGAGTTGGTTTAGTAAAAGGATTAACTGTTAATCTTCCTGAAACAGTTTTAGGTTTTGCGAGTATTATTGCAAATAAAGAATTTCGACAAGAAGCAGCTGCTGGAATGGGGACTTATTATTCGGGGGCTGATTCTACACCTTTTCGTGGTTTAGGAAGAGTAACTTTTGATGTTGCAACATTATTTGTTGGTGCTAAATCTCTTAAGGGAATAAAACTTAAAGCTTCTACTTATCTTGATAAAAAACTTCCTTCAAGACCTTTTGTTGTTGAAGAAATAGCTGCTGGTTCAGAAATTCATAAAGGTAGTGGTTTTAGTCAATACAAAATAACTTATAAAGGTGATACTTTTGTTCGTCAAGGAAAAACTTTTGGAGTTCGAAGAGTTCAACCATTTCAACCTTCAAAACCTTTTACTTGGTTAGATAAGTTAAAAGGTCGAACCCCAGGTCAAATAAAATATTTTGATTCTGTTGCAGGAGATTTTCTTTTAAGAGATGTTCCCTCTGAGTTCTCGACTCCTTCTTCTGAATTAGCCATTGCTTCTAATACAGGAAAACAAACTGTAATTTCTGTCACTGAGGATTCAAAATTTTTTACTAAGAGTTTAAAAAAGCAAGGTTCTTATACTTCAATAGCAGGCGGCGGTAAAGCTTTAGAAAGTATTTCTGGCAGACCAGGAGTTGGTGGGGCAGAACTAAGCCAGTTCTTTTCTGCACCAACAACAAAACCTATTGCTGGATTTCCTGCTGGGACTTCACAAGGATATATTCATTATTCAGGTTTAAAACCTGAGGGTTATCTCCCGAAAAAGTTTGTTTTATCAAAATCTAAACCAGGTATCATTTTTCAGCAAGAAAAAATATTTAGTCCTACTTCTAAATCTTTAAGTAAAACTTATGTTGATCTTTCTCAGGAAGCTTATTTTAAACCTGGTGAATTTAGTCTTAGTTCATCAACTTTAAAAGGTATTAGAACAGAGTTAGAAGTTTTGAAAGTTCCTGGAACACAAACAAAACTTTCTAAAGTTGCGCAAGTAAATATTCCTGGTTATGGAAGTTTAAAAGCTTTCTATGGAAGTGACATTCCTTTATCTACTTCTCAAAAAGTTACTGCTATACAAAGCAATATTGATTTTTTAAAAACTCGTGAAGTTCAAATTCTTGAACTTGTTGAATCAGGTAAAGCTCCTCAGTTAAAAGCTGAAAGTGTTATTGTTAGAGAAAAAAATGTTATTAGTTCTTTAGAAAGTTATAAAAGTTTTTTAGAAACTGGTAAAAAACCATCTTCTACTTCTCCTGTTAAATCATCAAATAGTAATGTTCCTATTGCTGATGCTGATTATTCAAATTTTTTGAAAGAGTTTAATTTAGATTCTTCTGCTTCTTTATCATCATCTGCACCAAAATATAATTATTACACTTCTTCTGATGTGGTTGCTGATGTTGATTATTCAAATTTTTTGAAAGAGTTTAATTTAGATTCTTCTGCTTCTTTATCATCATCTGCACCAAAATATAATTATTACACTTCTTCTGATGTGGTTGCTGATGTTAGTAGAATAAGCCCTGTTGTTTCTGTATCTTCTTCAAGAAGTTTAGTTAGTTCTTCTATTTCTGGTTCTTATTCTCCTGTAGTTGCTGTGAGTTCAGTTAGTTCTTCTTCAAGTTCTTCTGTAAGTAATTTCTCTAAGACATATTACCCTAAATCTTCTTCACCCTCAGTTTCAACCAAGAGTAGTAGTTCTTCTAGTTCTTTATCAGTCACTCCATCTTCAAGCGTTGTATCTTCTTCTTATTCTTTTAGTCCATCAAGTAGTATTATTTCAAGCAGTAAATATTCAGGATTTAGTAAAGCCGCTAGCAGTAGTTCTAGAATGAGCGCTGCACAATACGATTTTTTATCAAGCTCTGCATTATTGCCTCCATCTAAAAAGCGTAAGAAGAAAAAGTCTAGTTCTTTTTTAATTCAAGTTAGAAGTAAAGGAACTTTCAAAACTGTTGGGAAAGCAGCTTCCGCTTCAGAAGCTTTCAAGAAAGGAAAGTTTTTTACAGGTTCAACAAGCGCTGCAAGTTTCAGAATCAAAACTAAAGAAGGAAGAACAGTTCTTCGTCCATTAACTGATAATCGTTATCGAACAAGTAAAAAAGAAAAAGGAGTTTACATTCAAAAAAGGAGTTTCAGAATAAGTAGTGCTGGTGAAAAAAGAGACATTACTTATAAAGGGATTCGCGCACAGAGGTTAAAATGAATACAGAAGGAAATAACGAAGTTTATGCAGCCAATAATGATGGTTATAACAATGCAAGCATTATTGATATAAGATTAAACACCACACAATTTGTTGATCAGATACAAGATTATTTATCAGGAACAATAACAGAAATAATTTTTGATGAAGATAAACCAAAAAGAGAAACAAAAAAAGTTGCTGAACCAAAAGCTAACGCGCAAGGAATACACAGCATCATGCTTTATATAAGAAGCACTTTTAATCCTCAAATAGTGCAGGGGAATATTGAGAGCTTTGAAGCACTAGACAATATTATTGCTTACTTCAGAGAAGACTTTAGCAAATACTTAATGATCAACCTAAACAAATTTAGTATTGCTGAAAATGAATATGAAGGGATTATTGATTTCATAATTTTCTCAATGAAAAACTTTTTAAGTCGATTAGTCGGTAACAAAGAAAGAGAAAGTTTTACAAACACAATGGTTACTCGAGAGAGTAGCAGTAGTCACGAGAAAGAAAGAGGAAGAGGACTTAGAATACCTGGTTTTAACTAAAGAGGAAATAAAAATGATAGAACAAATATTAACCATTGCAATTTGGATTTTTATAATAGGAATAGTCGGCATAGTTTGTTATATTCTTTACTTGGAAAGCAAATTTAAACACCGAATAATAATCAAAGATATTCGTAACGGCTCAAAGAATGTTGTTACAGATAAGTTTGAAGTAAAGAAAAAAAAAGACGGTTCTACTTGGTGGAAACTAAAAAAGTGCAAGCAAGAAATAAAACCATTTCCTGATGAATGTTTAGAAACAACAAACAAAGGGAAAATCTTCGCGAGCTGTTATCGCTTACAAAATACGAACTTCATCCCTATAAAAGATAACTTCAAAGGCGATAAAGCAACAACTAAAAAACTTATTGAAGATATAGATCCTTTCACAGACAACCAACGTTCTATGCTTGTTAATCAACAAGTAAAAGCTGAGCGTAACAAAAAAAAGAGTATAGCAGATATGTTGACCGCAAGCATTCCTTATATTGCTTTAGTAATGATTATTGCAGTGTTCTTATTATTTTTTGGGGAAGCAGTAGAACCAATGCAAGAAGTCGGCGACCAGTTCGTAAGTATTGCGAATCAGTTCGAGCAAGTGAGCGCTCACCTTGACGAAGCCATAAATGATAAAACCTATTATCTTTTACAAGATGATATGAGTGGAGATTTAATAAATAATACTAACGGGGTGAGCAGCCCGCCCAACTAGGGCAAGGTGTATAAGATGAGTTACGGAGTTTTAGCAGGAGTAGCAATTGGTTTGTTCTTACTAATCTATATGTTTTTTAAATTCAATAGATTTAATGACAGCGAACAAGGCAAGAATCATTTCTTATTGCAACTAATAATATTGTTTTTTATACTCGTGGGTTTCGTCCTTCTAGGAAAAGCAACGCTTGATGTTAGCAGTAATTGTCAGCAAGAAATAGTGAACAGCACTTTAGTTGGTTCAACTTATACTTTCAATTATGATGTTGTTTGTAACGATTCTCCTTATACAACAGGATCTATTTTTTATAAAATCGTTTTATGGTTTGTAAGAATATTTAGCTTTTACATATTTATTTATATTGCTTACGAAGTCTTAAGGTTTTTTGGGGTTATAATACCAAAATGAATAGCCGAGGTTTCGTAGATATTAAAACAAGTCCTATGTTTAGGAACTGGGCGAAGAGTGAAGCTGCAAAACAAGGCATCACTCTTAAGAGGTTCTTAGATGAACTTGCTAAACAAGGCGGTGCTTGTGAAAGAACAATGAAAGAAGATATGAATAAAATGAAAAGAGGTTTCAAAATTGGTTTTTAAGAATCGTAAAGGGCAAAGCTTTATACCAATAATTGTTATAATAATTATTGTTCTCGTAGTTTTTGCTTTAGTAAATATTGTTGTAGGGCAAGCATTCACAGAAATCAATACTGCTTTAATGGAAGATGATAGTTTAAGTAATACTTCTAAAGCAGTGACTAATAATTTTCATAATCAATATGGGAACATTGTTGATGGTAGTTTTTTGATGGTCTTAGTTTTATTATTCGTCTTGGGAATGTTGGCAGCTTACGCGAGCGCGAGCAACCCAGTCTTTATTCTCATAGCAATAGTTTTAATGATAATAATTGTTGTGCTGGGTTTATTGTTAAGTAATATTTATGAGGATGTAGTGCGCGATGATGATTTTGGAGACGTTGCAGTTATGTATCCTGCAACAGATTGGACTCTTACACATTTCGGGACTGTCGCTTTAGTGATGGTCGCATCAATGGTTTTAACAATGTTCATAAGCAATAGGAGTGGGCAATAATGAACAATAAATTATTTTTATTATTCTTATTATTGATTCCATTAGTGATGACAGGATGCGTTGAAGAATCATCAAACGTTTTTATCTTGCCTTCTAATAATGTTAATTTAGCACATATGCATGGAGCTGTAACAACAGTCCATACTGTTCCAGTTGTAGATACTTGGTATAATTTAACTTTTGATCCAACTCTTGGTGATGTTCAAAATGTTAATTTTACAGAAAATAAAACTATTGTAATAACTCGTGATGGACATTATACAATAACTTTTGGAATGGGATTTGAAGATTCAAGCCCATCACCAACATCACATGTAGGTATGAGAGTAACACTTAATGGAGCAGAATTGCCTTTAAGTTATGTTGAAGCAGATCCTACAAAACAAAACAGCGATATATGGTTAGAACACACTACTCACGGAGAATTCTCAACAGGAGATGAATTAAACATGCAATATATTGCAAGTGATACAGATGTTACTATAATGCAAGACGATACTTGGGCAACTCAAGGTTTCCATGCTTACGGATATATTCAAGAAATAATGATGTGAAATTAAAATGAACTACAAACTACTAATATTCGGATTATTGACGCTTCTTTTACTTCCTGCTTTAAGTATGGCTACAACTAACTATATTTTTAATGATAGTTTCACAAGAGCAGATAATGCTGTTGTTGGTAATGGTTGGGTTGAGGCAGGTGGTTCAACTGTTGATATCGTATCTAATAGATTAAGATTATATGATGCTTCTGCTGGTGGCGAAAATTCTATCGCTTATCATACTTTTACTGGAACTAAAAACTTGAATGTTAGTTTTAAATATGAACAAAATTCAAATAACGCTTTTTATATGAATTTGAAAGATTCTTCTGATGATTATGTTTTAAGATTTTATTCATCAGGTAGTCAATTCGGTATTTATACAGGTTCGAGTTATAATTATATAACAGGTTTATCTTCAACTAATGAATATCAAATAAATCTTACCAATTTTGATTTTACAGCAAAAACAGTTGATGTTTATGTTGATGGTGTTGATAAAGGAAATTTTGCTTTTGAAGCGAATCTTATTCCTTCTAAAATTACTTTTAGTCACGCTGACGCTGCAACAACAGGGACAGCTTATATTGATGATGTTTTTATTTATAATATTACTGCTAATCCTATTTCTCCTAATTTCTCTGTTAGTGTTACTGACGAGTGGAACAGTTCTGATGTTAATAATATTAACGTAACAGTTTATGAAGCTGTTACTGATTCATCAAATGATGGTTATACTGACGACAGCACTGACACGAACCCTTCTTTTTGGAGGGATGGGAACTGGTCTACTGCAAGCAGTAAAACAAGCGCGAGCTTTAAATATGTTAATTATACTCAACCATCGAATGCTAGTAATACGGATAACCTTTTTTTTATAAGATACCAAAATGAGGATTATGTTATTTCTCCTGCGACAAGTTATGCAGATGAAAACCTTTCAATACCTTCGAGTTGTTTAACGACAAACAATTTTCAAGCGAGATTAAGCGCTACAAGTAACACAGAATTGAGTGGAAGCACTTTATCTGTCGATTGTTATACTGGATCAAGTTGGACTAGCTTATTAAGTAAAGATGTAAATAATGGTTTAGAAGGATTAAATTTTTATGAGCAACAAGTAATTTGGAATGAACCAAATAGTTTTCTAAATGCAACAGGCAACACAGTCACGACTACTCTTTTGCAAAACGATACTTCCACTTATCTTGTTCAAGTTAGTGCGAATGATTATTTTTCAAAAAACTATTCCAACACTAATGTTTCTTCTAATTTAGCTGCAACACTTCATCAAAACATTATTTCTTTTACAGTAGAAGATCTTAATGATGATGATATTGAAGCAAATATCACTATTGATGCAGTAACTAAAACAACTTCTGAAACATGGTATTTAAACAGCGGCACGCACACGCTGACAATAAGCAAGACTGGATATTACGATTTATCAACAAGCATAACATTATCAAGCTTAGAAAACAAAACAATAGCTTTAACAGGTCTTTATAATAGCATAATCAATGTCACAGCACAAGAAGCCGTCTCTTCAACACCTATTACTGGTTTTGAAGGTTGGTATTATAACAATAACAATTCTGTAAATAATACTTTCACAACAATAACAACATTTGAAGAAATATCTGCAATGCAAGGAAACACATATCAAATATATGCAGACAGTGATAATTATTCATCAGCAATCGAAACAATAAACGCAAGCAGTAGTTTAGTGAACATCACTCTCGATTTATTCTTTGAAAGAAGTATATTTATAACCTTCAAAGATATTTTCACAGGAGAGATAGTTAATACAACAACAATTACTCTTGATTTGATAAGCGATTATTACAGTGCAAACTATTCAACAACGAACGGAACACTTTATCCTAAGTTATTGATTCCAGCAAATTATAATGCTCGTTATGGTGCAACAGGTTATGCGAGCAGCTTCTATAACTTTTTAATAACAGCAGACAGTAGCGAGAACGTAACGCTTTATTTAGTTAATGCGTCAAGCACAACTGATGTTTTAGTAAAAGTTGTTGATCAAACAGGAGCAATAGTTGAGGGAGCAATAGTTAAAGCGCAACGTTACGATGTAGCAAGTAATAATTATTTACTTTATGAAGTTGGACAAACAAGCTTTTCAGGAGAAACATTATTACATCTTACATTAAATGATGAGTTCTTTAAATTTATTATAGAAATAAATGGCTTGGTTGTTAAAACAACATTGCCTAGTTATATCACAAGCACAGAAATAGTTTTACAAGTTCAAATAGGAGAAAACGTTTTTACTAATTACTTCCCAACATACGATTTAAGCAGTGACTTAATTTTTAACACTTTAACAAACAATTTTCGTTGGCAATACAATGATCCAACAGGAACAACGAACGATTATTGTTTAAAGCTTTATCTTAAAGAATATGATGGAACTACTCTAATAAACACTTCTTGTTCAACAAGTAGCTCAGCAACAATTCTTTTGCCTGCAACAAACACCACAGGCGCAAACTATGAAGCAATAGCTTATTTAAACGATGAAATTGTTGATAGTGAAGGTTATACTTTCCCTGAAGTAGAATTGGGACAGATGGGCTTATTCGCGCAGTTCTTATTAACCTTGGCGTTTATGGGTATTGCTTTGTGGAGTATAGAACTTTTGCCAATAAGTATTGGTGTAAGCTTTATCTTCGGAAGAATGTTAAACTTTACGAGTTTAAGCTGGGTGAGCATAACTGCTTTATTCGTTGTAATGATAATCATAAGTTGGATAATAAATAAATATAGGAGCTAAAAAAAATGATGTTACATAAAATCCTCATAGGTCTCGTCATTATTGGTTTGATAACGACAGGTTTAACCATTTTCATAAGTGATAGCGCGAGCCATTATAAACCAGGAGATTTTAACGAAAGCAATCTTGAACTTTATAATAGTATGGAAGATTTGAGCAGCATGATGGGCGACTATACAGAGAATGACAGTTTAGTAGATCCTGAAAGCACAGACGATAAACTTGGAAGTTTATTTACTAGCAGTTATCAGAGCGCGCAAGTTCTCAAAAAAAGCACTACTGTTATGAAAGAAATGACAGAAGAAAGCATTGGGAATAATCAATTACTCGGCGGCTTTGGAAAAATATTAAGCAATGGAATAATAATCATCATAGGAATAGCAATCAGTGTTGGTATATTCCTTAACTTCGTAACACGAAGCAATAGGACGTGAAATTATGGCTTACAATGTATCTTGGATGAATAATGTTACCAACTTCGCACAATTAACCACCGGCATAAATACAGCCACCAGTAACGGTTTAAGCATTGTTATAATGCTGACCATTTTTATAATAACTTATGCATCAACAAGCAAGTATGGTTCAACGAGTGCAATGATTGCAAGCGGTCTAGTCACAACAATATTTGGTTTACTGCTTTGGCTTTTAGGAGTCACTGGTTTAGGCATTGTTATAGGCGCTCCGATTGTTATTCTAATATTTGCTGTTGCTGTGAGTTTCTTTAACAGGTGATCAAATGGAAAAAAAGAAAAAATCAAAAATCATAAGAACATTTAAAAAAGTTGATAAGCAATTGAAAAAGAAAAAGAAAAAAAGTAGTTATCAATTGAAAAGTCCAGGAAGAGGAAGATCTCGGAATGCTGACAAAGACTTAGGCAACGCTTTATTTGGAAGGTGAACAATGAAACAATACTTTAATAAAAAAATAGGTGCTTGGGTTAAAGGCAGCGTTGTAAAGAATAAGAAAACAGGGGGTAAGTTTTTCAAAGTTAGTAATGTCAAACAAACTAACCCTAAAAAACCATTCAAAGGTGTTCCTAAGGGTTGAAGTTATCCAACCCCATTTTTTTAGGATTACTTGTTTCAAAAGGTAAGAGTTCATGCTCGAACAAGATAATAGTTTCTTTTTTAGTATTTTTTAACAAGCATCTTCTTCTAGGTTCAAAAAATGTTGCTTTAATATTTTTTTCAACCATAAAAACTTCTTTATTGAGTTTACTTCTAACAATAGCGCCTTCGTTATAAACAAATCCTTTAGTCCCTTGCATAGAACTATTGATTTGCTTAGAAAACCCGAGCTTTTTTCCCAAATTCTTCAAATCATGTTTCAATAAATCAAAATTCATTTTTTCACCTATATTTTATTTGTAATATACGATCGCAATCATCGCACTTTGTTTGTTCTGTATAATAAGGATATTCACGCCCACACTCTGAACAATATAAATAAAGAGTCATCTTTTTCACCTTAAAAGTTTATTTTTGTTAATTCTTTGCCCTGATCAACAGGAACAATTTTCAAATACTCCATAGTTGTTTGGATGCTGCTATGACCTAGCAAACGATGAAGAATGACAATGTCTGTTCCATTTCTTAATAAATGAACTGCGAAGCTATGCCTTAACTGATGAGGATGACCGCCTAAATGTTTCTTGCAAATCTGCCAAGCTCTTTGTCGTGAGAAAGGAAAAACTTTATCGCTTTCTTTTAAAGGAGCTGTATAAACTTCAAGTATGTTTTTTAGAAGAGGATGCAAAGGCACAACGCGTTTATTCCATTTTCTACTCTTCAACCATTGAACAGTCATTACTTGGTTTGCAAAATCAATATCATTTTTTTTTAAAGTTATTGCTTCTGAAACTCTCACACCACTCATCCATAAAAATATTATGAGCATTTTATGTTTATAATTATTGATAAGAGCTAATTTATAATCTATTTCTTCTTTAGTCCAATATTTTTGTAAGTCTTTTTTAGGGTTTACATTTCCTATAGGAATTGTTAAATCCTTACTGTTCAAAACTTCTAAATATTGACCTTTTGCATCCATTTTATACCTTTTGGGTTTACATTATAATAATTAAGTAAAGAGCTTATTCTTTATTTATTTATTCGTTTTTCAATATTTTCAATTATAAAATTCATATTTTCTCTTGAAACATATTTAGAATATTTTTTTTTATATTTTAATTCAGCGTAAAATATTCCTATAATACAACCAGCACCTATAAACCATGCTGCTAAAAATCCGCCTACAACCCAAAAAATAAGTAATTCATTCATTTTTTGTTCTCCTGGTATTTTTTTAATTGATAAAATCTTTCCATAACTTTTAAAGATTCTTCCCTGCAAATATCGTAAGGAGAATTTCTATCGTTAATAATTGCTAGATCATCATTTGCATCAAAGGATGAACTATAACTCTTCATTTTTTTACTAGTGAGCATATCCCAATTAGTGATCACATTACTTAAAGGCAAATCGTTAGAAGATGCAATGTCTTCTAACTTTTTATACATCGTTGAAAATCTTACTATTCTTTCTCAAATCTTATGTAAGATTCTTTTTGTAAATGAAAGCCTACTCTTTCAATAATTACTGCAGCTAGTTCAAAACTATAACCTTCCATTGATTGCAAGATTTGTTGCGCTTTTGCATCAACCTTAGCATTGAATGCTTCTTGTTCATTATTTAATTTTTCATCTGTTGGTTTCATGTTATCCTCTTGTGTTGTGTGTATGTTGTAAGACTCTTTCCTTATTTAAAGTTTTCGGTAACGCCACAATAAACCAATATCATGCTTACTCCCAACTAAACTAATAACCAATAAACCTAAACCCCAAAGTCCAAGCCAAAGAAAGGAAGAAAAAGCAACAAGAACACCAGCTGCAACACCAGCCAGTAATACTTTACGCTCAGCACTAGGTGGCATTCGGGGAAAATCTAAAACAAAATCTCCCTTCTCGAAACTTGCCTTGCAAGAATAACCCAAATCTTTTGCCATCAAATAATGGGCTAGCTCGTGCATAACAATAATAAGAACTAAAAATACTAAGAATAAAGCAAAATTCAATAAAAGAATCATTTTTCTATAACCTCACGAGCGATACTCTGACAAGCTATGCAATAATCACTAGAAGAACGGCTAGGGTTTTCCATTGCTAAAGCTTTGCAAGATGGACAAAAACCATTATACATTCTTACAATCTTATTTGTGTTTTTAAAAATCCACTTGATCCCCTTCTTGTCAGCAGAAGGAAACTTCTTTTGTAAACCCTTAATGCTAGTATTTTCTTGATGAATTTTTTGTTCAGCCCTATTCATAATTAAACACCTTCTTTTTATCTTTATTAAATTGTATATTGTCTTCAATTATCACTATTAAAATACAAAATATCGCAACAAAAAGGAATATACAAATCATTATTACACGAATATTTTCAGAAAAAATATTTAAATACCTAGTAGCAATAAAAAAAATTAGTCCTGTCAACCAAGAACAAGCCCCTGCAAACCAAAAAAAATTTCTTTGTTTAACGTTCATTCTTCAATCTCCGCATTGTTAAAATCAATATCGTTAACTTCGCAGTAATCTTCTATCCCTTGTAAATCAGGAGTTTTAACTATATCAGCATCATATGCTATAAATCCTATAGCCGAACCAACACCCATTAGTAATATAGGAAATATAAATGCATATGCAAAAGGATCTTTATTTATTATTAAGGCAATAAAATAAATTATCCCAATCATAGTAGCAACACCTAATGTAATGCCAAAAAACATTAACGGTCTTGTTTTTGAAAGTTTATAACCTTTGACTTTTTCTAATCGAGATATTTCTTTATTGAATATAAGTTCTTCATATCTTGTTATTTTATATTTACTCATCTTGAACCTCGTAAGCTTTGATAAGCTTTCTTAATTGTCTCTTCTTTACAACCTTGGCAATAGTGAATATTAAAACACCAAATAAACAAACACTGCTTAAGACTTGTAAACCTACAACACCGAGAATAAACATTCCCAGGATTAAACCAAGTGGAGAATATGTTCCTGCACTATCTTGAAGAAAACTTGTTTCTTCTAAAAAGTTTAATTCTTCTTCTAATAATTTCTTACCTTTTTTATCAATCATTTTTTTACCTTTCGTTTTCTTGGATCTAAAGGAGCGCCCCAAATACGAGTCTCGATAGTGCGCAAGCTGTCCAAGTATAAACTCTCTTCTGTTCGTGTATCAATATAAATCCTGTAACCAGCAAGCAGAACTATCATTACTAAACCAGCAACAACACCTAAAGCTTTGCTCACTTTGAACAACCAAAAAATAAGTGTCAGTATAAAATAGCTGGTTAACAATTGCAAAAATATTTTTTTGAAACTTTTATTTTTCTTTCTGATCACAGAAAAAACGGTCACAATAAGCACCGCTGGAAGTGCTAACAATAAGAAATGAGAGGGTAAAGGTATAAACATATACACTATACTTATGAAAACTAACAATAATAAGTTAGGCACTGAACGTTTTAGAACACTTTTGTTGTTCATTCTCTCCCCTCTGCGTTGCCGCTCGCGGTTTCGGTAACGCGCGAAGATAAATTACAGGGCTGGGAATAGCTCGAAACACCATATCTTAACGTTTTGCTATAGTTTTTAAACTTTATAACCGTTTCTGCACGCCAAAACTTCTTTCCGCTAGCGCCTTCAATCCAATCTTCATCAATCGAAACAATACCAGCTGCAATCATCGCTTTAGAGTATCTTTTAACAGTTTCAGCACTAACCATTAACGCGCGAGCAATTGCGCTATTGATAAGAGGGTATTGTTTAGCTTGGTCAAGCTCACCACCCCAACTCTCAGCAAACAAGTCAATCTTATCACTCATACGCTCAGATTTGTTCTCGAGATACTTATTCAACAGCTTACCCTTGTAAGCTCTGAACCAACCCTTATAATAAGCATACTTCTTGCAATGCTTCTTTAATGTTTGCATCTCTAAGTTACCTTCCTTTTCATACATCTTAAGAAGATCTTGCTTGCGGAAGAAATAATATATCCTTGGTCTGTCTATATCTTTAGTTGCAACATAAAATAAACCTTTTATACGTTCTTTGATGAATACTTTATCGAGAGTCTGAGCGCTGGGGTTACACCAAGCATGAAAGATACGCAAGCCACGAATAGCATAATATAGATCTATCTTGTCTTTATTATACTTTGTCATTGAGTCCCTGCTGCTAACGTTTGCTTCATCATCTGCGCAGAATCGTTTATCGGGTTTGTCTTTGCACATCTTTAAAGCGTTAGCATGGCTTCTCTTGTCTATACCAACGTATTTAACGTCACATCCTTTTGAGTCGAACAATTCGTAGCCATGGAGCATAAGATTGCTCTTACCCGTCCCTGTCTGCCCCACATAGAGTCCTAGATAGTCATCGTCTTTCTCATCAAGTGTTTTAGCAATAAGCTTTATAGTTTTCTCATAAAGCACATCATAATCTCTTGTTGAGTCGTAAGGAGCAATAATCATTTATAGATCACTTCCTTTTAAGAAATCTTCATCTTTGAAAGCAGTATTTTCTTCTACACTAATTGGAAGCATCATGTGTTTGCTATATTTGTGAATTAACCTACTAGCCACATTTAATTGTCTTTCACCATAAAACCTTAAAGTCTTATCTTTATTACCTAAAAAATTTGCGCCAGTTTCTAAAATCTTATTAACTTCCTTAACGTTCTCATCGCCAATGAATGCTGCAACCATATCAAGCATACCTGATAAAGTGCTATACATTAAGAATAAGTTATTATCTGCTCTCGCTTTTAGTAATGTCATCATGTGCGCTTGCAAGACGTGATAGTATTGCATTCTAGCGTCAAAGATAGGTTTTGTAACCTCGTTCGTTATTTCTTCTATTTTTTCCATTTTATATTAGGGGGCGTTGAGCAAAAAGTTTCACAACGTAGCATTAGGCGTTAATCAAATACTAGAGTGTGACGTAAAACCTTTTGCTCAACTAAAAGAGATGAGTGTTTATTCTTGAACTTCTGTTAATATATTTTCTAGTTCTTGTTTATCTAATAATGTTTTATTCAAAGGATTGCCTTTTAAATATCTGCAAGTAATAGGATCTCTTTCTCTGAAATCACTCGGCGGTTTATCAATAGTGAAAGGATCATTGATTTCTAAGTAATCTTTTTCTTCTTCTTCATCGTCATAGTAACAACCTTCACCAAATCCTTCAAAGACATCGTCTTCTTCTTCTTGATTGCAAGTAGTTAGTTCTAAACCGTTAAAATACATTTTTTAGTCCCTGTGAAATCCTTTAAGGTTTCCTTTCTTTATTTTAGCGTAACAGTTGTTTTTTTCGCAAAAAATGCTTAGTTTTTTAATTGTCATCTATTTTTACCTCACATTTAAGTTTTTCTTTAGCAGCGATTTCAAAGTAAGAACTTATAGATCTTAAACCTTGATTTTCGCTTTCTTCTTGTGCTGCTTGTAAAACTTTAATATCTATTGTCAATGTGATTCTTTCCCGAGTGATATTTTTTATTTTTCTTGACATTTTATCTTATACCTTATTACTCTATACACACAAGGTAGTCTTCTGTGTTTATAAAGTTTCCCATTATGTGTGTAATTTCTTACGTTGCTAACCGAAATATATATATATATAGAGGTTTATAGTAGTAGTAGTTAGCGTTAAAGATATATATTATTATATATTAAAGACACTATCTAAATAAATTATATAGACTATATATATATATATTTGAGGTAAAAAAATGAATTTTGGACTAAGAAATAGAGAAAATGAACAAAAAACACTAATTGCAAACGGAACAATACTCAAAGATGGGTTAATAAGTGTTTGGGTTAGCAAGGAACAAAAACAAGAGAAGCACACAAGAAGGATCACTTGGGCGAATATTGTAACTATGGGTTTTCAACTTAAAGAAACAAAAGACACGACCTTGTGGTTATGGGAGAAAGTAGATACTTTAAATCTTGAAATAAAACAATTGAAAGAAGAAATTGAAAAAATAAAAAAAGAAAAATAAGAACTAACGTTCTTATGTATATCTTACCATCAGGTATCGAACTAATATTCCAATGATTATTGCTGCGATAATTACAGTTGCGATTAAGCCGAACTTCTCAGGAATTTTTGCTACTCCTGTGATTGCATCACCTGTTGCATTGTAAGCTGAACCGTCTACGGTCATATCTCCTTGAACGTCTTCCATCACATCTAAACCAAATGCGATTCCAATACCTGCGATAACTAATGTTAAAGCGATTGGTAAAATGTCTTGCACTGCGAATTTTGCTTTCATATCTTAATATATGTTGCTTTCTTATATAAACTGTATAGCGAAAGTGGAGAAAAAACCCTACAAAACAAAGGTTTTATATAGATATACTGCTTGGGTTTTTAAGTGTGTGGATAAATGGTAAGTAAATATTCTGGAATGAGTAAGTCACAAATCCGTAGTTCTATAAATCAATCTGTTAGAAGCGGGCGAACCACTGCCAAAAATTATACTGTAAAAGATTCTAAAAGCGGAAAAGTTATTTCTAAAGTTGGAAGTGGTGGTTCTTCTTCAAGTTCTTCTTCAAGTTCTTCTTCAACTCCTATTTCTGCACCAACATCAACAATAGTTGTTGGTGTTTCAAAGGATGTAACAACTGGTCAGCAATCAG
>Ga0307928_10001773_pt1 | contig 16435 bp, 12 predicted proteins | sample AceLakmetagen232_FD_201815 | JGI IMG/M metagenome (GOLD analysis project Ga0307928, IMG submission 201815) | Saline water microbial communities from Ace Lake, Antarctica - #232 | ecosystem: Environmental > Aquatic > Non-marine Saline and Alkaline > Saline | place: Antarctica: Ace Lake... | reverse complement strand
CAATTTTAGCTTTAGTGCAACCATTAACAACATAGTCTAAATCTTTTTTATTAGAGACTAATTGGTGTAAATGATAAATATTGCATTTATTTGGCGTACCAGGATCAGTTCTTCTTTTTCTGGCTGGATCAGTCATGGCAGTAGCTAATTTTTTTTCAATTGTTTTTAAAGAATCAGACAAAGTAATATAGCTTTCTAATTTATGGGATTTACTCATTTTCTTTTTATCATTAGTTAAACTCATTATTCTGGCTCCAGAGGTTAAAAGCGGTTTTGGTTCTGAAAAAGTTTTTCCAAATCTTTTATTAAATTTCCTAGTAATTTCTCTGGTTAATTCTAAATGTTGAACCTGATCTTCACCTACTGGAACCACCTGAGCCTTATAAAGTAAAATGTCAGCGGCCATTAAAATAGGATAATTAAAAAGTCCGGCATTAATACTTTCTAAATGTTCTTTTGATTTTTCTTTAAATTGAGTCATTCTGTTTAAATCACCAATAGAAGTGACCGTGCTTAAAATCCAGGCCAATTCTGTGTGAGCCGGAACAGCTGATTGAACAAAAAGAATTGATTTTTTAGGATCAATTCCACAAGCGATTAAATCCATGGCCAAACCCAAGACTCGTTTAGACATTTGTTTTGTTTGATAAGGTACGGTAATAGAGTGATAATCAACAATACAGAATAAACAAGGGTATTTTTTTTGCAATTCAACCCAGTTTTTAATTGCGCCAAAGTAGTTACCAATATGGAGCAGTCCGGTTGGTTGGATTCCGCTGAATAATTTCACCCCGTTAGAAGTTTTGTTCACCCCGTTAGAAGTTTTCATAAAATTTTTGTTTAACGCCACGTTTAGAAGTGATTTTCTAGCAGACTTCTAACGGGGTTCATATTTTAATTGTATCATTTTATTACTAAATAGCAAGGTGGATAAATCTTGCCAATCCTTTATTTTATGGTATTCTAAATATAGGGTTAAAAAGAAGGTCTATGTTGAATAAAAAGACAATTATTATCCTTTTTATAATTATTCTAATTGGTTTAGCTGGTTGGGGCGTGTTTAGTAATAAAAAAATCGCTCAGATAGGAGTAATTAATGGGCAAAAAACTATTATTTTAGCCAATCTTTCTGAAATAAGGTTAATTTCAGAAAATCGAGGAGAAAATTCTTATCAGGCAAACTATATTAATGAAACGATTAAAGATGTTGATTTATCAAAAAAGATAAGCAGATTGTTGAAAAAAAGCTTTCTTAAACAAGGATTTAAACTTGAAAATGAAAAAGTGGATAATAAATATCGGGTTTTAGATTTTAAAACTAAAGATGAGATAAAAAATGAAATAATTAAAGTGGCCCTTAGTTTTGAAGAAGGTCAGGGGACTTATTTTTCCTTTCATTACCAATGGCCTTCTACGAATAAGTAAAAAATTAATTAAATTAGGATAACAAAAAAGTCTTTTTAAAAAGACTTTTTTATTGAAAATCAAGGTTCTAACTAGGTTTGGTTTTTGTAATTCTTAAATATTTTAATAATTTGATTTTTTAAACTTGGTAGTTTTATTTCTTTTTCTAATTTTTTATTATTTAAAACACAGTTACTCCTTTCTGCTTTAACTGTTTTATATAGTTCTTTTAAAGAGATAATTGTGTATTTGAATTTAGGATCAATTATTTTTTTATATAAATCAAGAATTTGTTTATGGCTCATTGGTCCGGGATTAACAACATTATAGATTCCAGCTTTATTTTTTTTCATTAAATATTCGGCTGTTTTCAAAAGGTCATCAACAATAGTCATAGAATTTTTAATATTAATGACTTTTTTATAGTTTAATATTTTTTTAATAAAATTACGTGGACTGTTTAAATCATTGTCAATAGGCATTCTTAATCTTAATTGAAGAACATTATAGTCTTTAAGCATGTCTTCGCTTAAAGCTTTTGTTTTTGAATAAAAACTGCCCCCAAAATTAGGTGGATCATCTTCTGACCAGCCTTTGCCTTTATTGTCACCAAGATAGACACAGCCTGAACCAAGATGAAGCATTCTTACATTTCTCTTTAAACAAGCTTTAGCTATCATTAAGGGAATTAAAACATTGGATTTAAAAGTTTTTTGTTTATTGTCTTCGCACCAATCAATATTGGGTCGGCCAGTCGCCCCAGCACAATTAAGAATCCAATCAGGTTGATGTTTTTTAATCTCTTGTAAAACATCTTGTTCAGATTCAATATAAACAGAGCTTATAATTGAACTTTTTAAAGATTGGTTAAATAAGTTTCCTAAATAACCGTTGCCGAAAATTAAATATTTCATATTTATATCTAGAGAAAATAATTATTTAGCTATCCAACCCCCATCAACAACTAAAACTTCACCATTAACAAAATCAGATTCATTAGAGGCCAGGTAAACTGCGGCCATGGCAATATCTTTTGGTTCGCCCAAGCGAGGATAAAGAGTAGAACTTTCTAAAAATTGTTTTGTGGCCGGGTCATCCAGCATACCTTTAGTCATGGATGTTTTAATTACACCCGGGGCAATACAGTTGACATTAATTTTTTTTGGAGCGTACTCTAAAACCATTTCCCGAGTTAAAGCAATAATGCCGCCTTTTGATGCGCAGTATGAGCCGAGTTTATCAAATCCCACTAAACCAGCAATTGAAGTAATATTTATAATCTTACCACTACCTTGTTTGAGCATTTCAGGAATTACTTTTTTACAGCCTAAAAAAACACTTTTAAGGTTAATGTTTAAAACTGCATCCCAATCTTGTTCAGATGTTTTATGAAGAGCAGAAGATTTAAGAATACCGGCGTTATTAACAAGTATGTCAATTCGGCCAAATTTATCCAAGCAGATTTTTGCCATTTCATCAATATTTTCAGCTTTACTAACATCTGTTTTAATAAAAACTGCTTCTCCTCCTTTTTTATGAATTTGTTCTACTGTTTCTTCTCCGCTTTTTTCTGACCAATCAGCCACTACCACTTTCGCGCCTTCTTTTATAAAAGCAAAAGCAATGCCTTGGCCAATACCAGAACCAGCACCAGTAATAATTGCAACTTTGTTTTTTAAACGCATAATATTAAATATTTTAATTAACTTTTTTTATAATGCCGCGGGAGAGATTTGAACTCTCAAGGGCTTGCACCCACATGGTTCTGGACCATGCGCGTATACCAAATTCCGCCACCGCGGCTTATTTGTATTTATTGTATCTAGTAACAATTCAACCTTTTTATTATATTTTTATTTTAATTTCCTTTTTGTTTTAATATACCAGTTTTCAATATCAATAAAACGGTCAGAAGGGTGGGCAATTTGATCAACTTGAATGCCTTTTATTTTTTGATCAACCAAATAGCTATAACTTGTATTATAAAGAAAAATGGCAGGAATATTATCAGCAATTATTTTTTGGAATTCCTTGTAATATTCTTTCTTTTTTTCAAGGTCTTGAGTTAAGGTAGCTTTTTCTAAAAGTTCATCACTTCGTCGATAACTAAACCCAGTTAAGTTAAGTCCTGGAGAATTACTTTGAGAAGAGTGCCAAAGCGGATAAGGATCAAGATTAAAGTTTTCTAACACTCCATAAAGAAAGGCTTGAAAACTGCGATTTTTAATAATTTCTTTAATTTGTTCAGGAGGAATGATGATTAATTTTATTCTTAAACCAATGCTTTGCCAAGATTTTTGAATTAAATGAGCGACTTCAATAAAATCTTTTTGATCAACCGTGGTTAAACTTATTTCTAAAACCTCTTTATTTTTTTCATAAAAACCTGCTGTATTTTTTTTCCAACCAGCTTTAGCAAAAACTTCTATAGCAGCGGCTGGATCATAATCATATTTTTTAATATCTGGGTTAAAAAAAATTGAATAGGGAAGAATAGGACTATTAATAATTAGTCCTTGTTCATTAAGGATTTGAATAAAAATGTCTTGTTTAGGCGTTAAATGAGCTAAAACCTGTCTAACTGCTTTTTCTCTTAAAAAATTGGTTTTTTCTTCTTCTTTTGGCAAACGAAGGTTGAAGAAAATTCCAGTGTAATAAGGGAAATTAAGTTGATATTTTTTTAAGTTTTTAATTTCAAACAGCTTGTTTTGAATTTGTTTTGGTGAACAAATTAAACCATTTATTTCGCCCAATTTTAAACCTTGAGTTGCTTGGGTAAAATCATCATAAAAATGAAAATTGATTTGTTTAATCAATGGACCAGAATTATAGTAATCTTTATTTGCTTCCAGGCTATAAAATCTGATTTGACCGGATTCGTCTTTACCCAAGGACATAAATTTAAAAGGTCCACTGCCAATTGGTTTTAAATTGTATTCAGATTGAACGATTTGTTCTTGATCAAGGTCTTGCCAAATATGTTTTGGAATAATTCCCAAGGTTAGGGCAGACCAAAAACTAGAAGATGGTTTTTCCAAACTAATTTCTAAGCATTTTTCATCAATTTTATTAATCTGAATATTTTTAATTCTCTCTAAAAGAGGGTTTTTAAACCCATTATTTTGAATTAGAGAAAAAGTGAAAAGAACATCATCAATTTCTAATTTTTCCCCATCATGCCAATAAATATTTTCTTTTAAACAAAATACTTGTTTTTGTTGATTAGATTCTAGAGAAAATTCTTCAACTAAATCAGGGATAAGATTAAAGTTGTTATCATATTTTAAAAGACCAGAAAAGATTAAATGATTTAAACTAAGGTCAAGATCATCAACGGCTAAAAGGGGATTGATGAATTTTGGATTGCCAACTAATCCTTCTATATATTCTCCACCAAATTTAGGAATTATTTTTGAATTAGCAAAATAAAGACGACCTCCTAAGAAAATCAAACAGATAAAAATAATTATTATAAGGGTGGTAATTATTTTTTTTTCTTGAGAAGAAAGAAGCTGGTTAAGATATTTTATTTGTTTGATACTAGGAAGTTTTCTTCTCTTATTTTGTTTTTCTTTTTTGGGTCGCAATTTATATTGTTTAAACCATTTTTTAAATAATGGTAACATAACTGTAAATTATTGAAAAATAATCAAGCGGACTAAACCTAAAACAAGAAAAATAAAGGCGAGTATAATTGTGGCAGCAAAAATAGTTTTTTCTAATCCTCTTTTGGTGTGATATCCTTCACCACCTCCGCCAAGAAGACCGCCTAATCCACTTCCTCTTTGCTGTAAAAGAATACAAATAACCAAAAGAACAGAGATAGCCATTTGAATAATACTTAGTAAATTTGTCATATTTAAAGTTTATAATTGAATTACATTAATTTATATATAATAGAATTTAATTTCAAGGTTCTGCAAAGCAGGTTCTTATAGTAATTAAATTATTTTATCATTTTTCACTTATTTGTAAAGCCTTTAGCAGCTAAATAAACGTTTTTAAGTAAATAAATCACTGTTAAAGGGCCAACACCTCCAGGAACCAAAGAAGCATAAGAAGTTTTATTTTTAACCAAAGGATCAATATCTCCATATGATTTCCCTTTAATTCTAGAATATCCCACATCAATAAGAATAGCATTTTTTTTAATCATCGCTGGCTTAATAATATGGGGTTTACCAAGAATTGTAATTAAAACATCTGATTTTTGTATTTCTTTTCTAGGCAAGTTGTTTTTGATATAAATTGTTTTTGGTTTCAATCCAAGTTTTTTTAAAAGAGATTCTAGCCCTTTAATAAAAAAAGGGTTTTTCCCTAAAATCAATACCTTTTTATTTTTTAATGATTTTTTACTTGTTTTAATTAATTTAATTACTCCTTGATGAATCGGAGGAATAAATTTAGATTCATCTTTAAAAGCATCAACGTCTTTCTCACTAGATACGGCTTTTAATAGAGTGGGGGTGTGGAGTTGTTTAGGAGTAGGCACTTGAATAATAATCCCATGGATTTTTTTGTCTTTATTTAATTTATTAATTAATTCAAGAACTTTTTTTTGACTAATGTTTTTGTTAAAAGCAAATTTTTTAAAATCAATTCCTATTTTTTTAGCTGCTTTTTGTTTTAAATGAACATAAATTAAAGAGCCAGGATTTTTTCCAATTAAAATAACGGCTAAGCAGGGTTTTAATTTATATTTTTTAATGTTTTTTTCAACCTGCTTGGCAACCTCTTTGCTTATTTTTCTGCCGTCTAAAATCATAAATTAAATTTTTAAATTAGGGTAAAGAGGATAATTTTTGGTTAATTGCTTAATTGTTTGGCTGACTTTTTTTAAAACCTGTTTATTGTCTATATTATAAATTACTTGGGCAATTAATTTGCCAATAATTTTCATTTGAGTTTGTTTCATTCCTCTGGTAGTTAAAGCCGGAGTGCCTAATCTAATGCCGGAAGGATTAAACGGAGTTTTTGGGTCATAAGGAATCATATTTTTATTAACATAAATACCAACTTGTTCTAATGCTTTTTCAGCTTGTTTTCCAGTGATGTTTGTTTTAATTAAATCAATTAAGATTAAATGATTGTCAGTTCCGTTAGAAACTAAATCTAAGCCATTGTCTTTTAATGTCTGGGCCAAGGTTTTAGCGTTTTTAACAATTTGGTTAATATATGTTTTAAAACTTGGTTTTGAGGCTTCTTTTAAAGCAACAGCAATGGCAGCGATGGTGTGATTATGAGGCCCACCTTGCATGCCCGGAAAAACAGTTTTGTTAATTATTTGAGCGTACTTTTCCTTGCACATAATCATGGCTCCTCTTGGCCCGCGCAATGTTTTATGAGTAGTCGTAGTAACAATGTCAGTAAAAGGAAATGGACTAGGATGGACTTTGCCAATAATTAAACCGGCAATATGGGCAATGTCAGCCATGCTTAATGCTCCAACTTTCTGAGCAATTTGATGAAATTTTTTAAATTTTATAATTCTTGGATAGGCCGTGGCTCCGGAAATAATAATTTTGGGTTTGTATTTTTTAGCTAATTTTTCAACCTGATCATAATCAATTAAGTGGGTTTTCTGATCAACTCCGTATTGTATAAAATTAAATATTTTTCCAGAAAGATTAACTCGATGGCCATGAGTTAAATGACCGCCATGAGCTAGACTCATCCCCATGATTGTGTCACCCGGATTAAGAAAAGAAAAATATACTTCTAAATTAGCTGGTGAGCCAGAGTATGGTTGAACATTAACATGTTCGGCATTAAAAAGTTTTTTTGCTCGGTCAATGGCCAATGATTCAATTTCGTCAATAAATTGGTTGCCCCCATAATATCTTTTACCAGAATAACCTTCAGAATATTTATTAGTTAAAGGAGAGCCTAAAGCTTTTAAAACAGCTTCAGAAACAAAATTCTCTGAAGGAATTAATTCTAGACCTTGTCTTTGACGATTAATTTCTTTTTGCAGAAATTTGGCAATTTGAGGGTCTGTCTTTCTTAAATTCATATAAATATATTTATTATTTGATATTATATTCTTAAACAGGTACTTTGTCAATGAATTTAAAAAGCAGACTTGCGTCTGCTTTTTTTAGTCTCTTTTATAAGACATTGGATATGTAATAGATTGCCCCTGTAACCAACAGCACCTGGACTAAGCTGAAGAACACTATAAACAGTCCTGTCACCTTCAAATATGAAATATTAGTTTCAATTTCAAAGGTTGTTTTAATGGATGACACAAGAATGATAAATGAGATAATAGAGGCCATTACCATAATTATGCCAAATAAAAGATCAAACCCAACAGAACTTTGTTTTACTAGACTTTCTAGCCCAGAAAACATAAAGCATGTTGTTATGCAGGTTAAGAAGGGGATATAGTTCGTATTATCTTTAATATAAAGCGTTAAAATAACCATGGTAACCAGGATTACGTATACAGCCACGAACCCGGCAATTGGAATACTTGGTTTTGTTAAAGAAACCAATGTATAGGTTCCCACCGTAATAACAGTGGAAACAACAAACCATGCTAAAAATACAAAGAGCTTTTTCATTTTTTTCTCCTTTTTTTGTTTACGATTTCTTTTATTATCCCATTTTTTTAAAAAAAGTCAAGAGGCTGATATACAGACCCTTTCTTTTTTTGCATTTTTTGTTAAAATTCTCTTATATCCCACGGCCCTGTCGTCTAACGGTTAGGACGCATGATTCTCAATCATGTAATAGGGGTTCAATTCCCCTCAGGGCTATTTTTTTATTTGGGCAAATCCGTTTGTTGTTTTAATAAGAGAAGTTGTTATAATTAAATTACCTTAATATTTATACAATATCTTTTAATTTCAAGCTTCGCTTATAATTAGATCAGCTTAAAATTTATTAACAGCTATTTAAAATAATAATTTTAAAATTATGGCAAAAATTAATAAATGGCAAACCCTTGTTATAGTTGGTTGTCAGTGGGGAGATGAAGGTAAAGGGAAAATTGTTGATTATCTTTCTTCTCGAGTTGATTATGTTGTTCGTTTCCAAGGAGGGAATAATGCTGGTCATACAGTAGTGGCTGATAATAAGACCTATAAGCTTCATCTTCTTCCTTCAGGAGTTGTTTATAAAAATAAAAGAGTTATTATTGGCAATGGTTTAGTTGTTGACCCAAAGGTTCTTTTAAAAGAAATAGATAATCTTAATAAACAAGGAAAAAAAGTTAATTTACTTTTAAGCGAAAGAGCTCATATTATTTTTCCTTATCATATTTTAATGGACGGAGTTGTTGATAAATTTGAAGGTAAATTAGCTCCAGGAACAACTAAACGAGGAATAGGACCAGCTTATGCTGATAAAATCCATCGACTCGGGATAAGAGTAGTTGATTTAAAAGATAAGAAAATTTTTAAAGAAAAATTTGATAACGCTTTTGATTTTAATAAAAGAATTTTAGTCAAAGTTTTCGGGCTTTCTCCAAGGAAATTAAACAAAAAAAAGATTTTTAATGAATATTCAGGATATGCTCGGCGTTTAGAAAAATATATTGGTGATGCTTCTCTAGAGATTAACCAAGCTTTAGATAAAGGTAAAAAAGTTTTGTTTGAAGGAGCTCAAGGCATCTTTTTAGGAATTGACCACGGAGTTTATCCTCATGGTACTTCTTCTAATACTATTTCAGGTGCAGTTTGTACTGGAGTTGGAATTAGCCCTAAAAGAATTGATAAAATTATTGGCGTGGTCAAAGCATATTTATCTAGAGTCGGTATTAGTCCTTTACCAACAGAAGCTTTTGGCAAAACAGGTGATTATTTACGAGAAAAGGGAAATGAATACGGGACAACCACTGGCCGTCCTCGAAGATGTGGTTGGTTAGATTTAGTACAAATAAGATATGCTGCTCGAGTTAATGGTTTAGATAGTATGGCAATCACTAAAATTGATGTTTTGGGTGGGATTAAAAAAATACCTTTATGTACTAAGTATAAGTATAAGAATAGTTATCTTAAAGAAATTCCTGCTAGTTTAGAAATAATGAGAAAATGTAAGCCTGTTTATCAGACCTTTGATGGTTGGCCAGACCTTTCTAAAGATGAGATAAAACAAATAATTAAAAAAGGTTATCAAGCTTTGCCTAAAAATCTTAAAAAGTATCTTAATAAAATTAGTGAAGAAGTAGAGTTGCCAGTAGAATTAATTTCTTTAGGCCCGGAAAGAGAAATAACACTAGAGAGGTAAAATTTGAAGTTCCGTACGTGTTAACTCATATAACCACCTAACCGAATCCCCACACTTTCTCTCGTATTAAACCTTACCATAGAAGGTTGTATTTTTTTATTGTTGACAAAAAAATAGGAAAGAAATAAACTACAGATGTAGTTTAAGCTACTAATTCATTTATTTATGAAAAAAGTAGCCGACAATTTAAAAATTTTTGAAGAATAGAATTAATAAATTATATTTAATATTCAATAATTAGTTGATCAAGACTCGTTATTTTAAAAACATATTTCCATTTTAAGATAATAGCCTCAAGGGTGTTCCATTTAATTCCCCTCAGGGCTATTTTTTTTATTGTTTTAATTTAAAAACTTTGATACAATAAATAAGTATAAAAAGCTCTGGCAAAATGCTTAAAAATCATTATAATTAAATTGTTATTTAATTTAAAAAATATGGTAGAAGAAATAAAAGAAAAGCCAATTTCTCCAGAACAAATCCCGGAACAAGGGAGTGAACCATTGATTGAAAAACCAGTTAGTCCTGAAACGAAAGAAACAGAAGCTCAAGTGGTTGGCTCTGAAAAGATTAAACATGTTATTAAGCCAATAAAAAAAGTTTTAAGCAAGGCTCAATCTCAGGTTAAGCCTGATTTAATTGTAAAAAAAACAGAGACATTTAAACAAATAGAAGATATTTTATCAGAAGGTCTGGACCAGGCTTATGAAGAATTGCCAGATGATTTAAAAAAAGAGTTTAGAGAAAAAGGAGAAGAAACAGCTTCAAAAATAGAAGAACTTGTTTCTCAGGTTAAAGTAGTGGTTTATAAAATCGTTGACTTAATTAAAGCCTGGTTATTAATTATTCCAGGAGTGAATAAATTCTTTTTAGAACAGGAAACAAAGATAAAAACAGAAAAAATATTAGGTTTAGCTGAAAAAAATAAGAAAGACAAACTAAAATAATATATTATGAAGATAGAGCAATTAGATATTTCTTATTTAGATACAATCGCTCTTCGTGAACAAGGGCAAGGATTATTAACTAATCCTTGGTTTTTTATCCCTATTTTAATTTTATTAGTTTTAATTCTTAGTATTTATTTTTTAAGAAAATATTTAAAAAATGCTTTTAAATTTAAATTTTCTTTTCAAAAAGTAATTCTTTTAATTACCTTGCCTAAACAAAAATTAGATAAAGAAGAACAAAAACTTAAAATTAGCGAGATTCTTCAACCCACGGAAAGTCTTTTTGCTAATTTAGGCGGGTTAAAGTCAAAAAAGGGGATTAAAACTTGGTTTATTGGACGGGCTGATCAATTTGCCTTTGAAATTCTTTCTGATAAAAAAGGAATAATATCTTTTTATATGATTGTGCCTCGTTCTTTACAAACGTTTTTTGAACAACAAATTCAAGCTCAATATCCTTCGGCTCAAATTGAGGAAGTAGAAGATTGCAATGTTTTTTTACCCAAAGGAGAAGTATTATGCGCTAGTCTAAAATTAAAGAATTATTCAATGTTTCCAATTAAAACTTATATGAAAATGGAAACAGACCCTTTAAATGCAATTACTAACTCTTTAAGTCGGATTGCCGAAGAAGATGCGGCCGCTATTCAAATAGTAGCTCGTTCAGCAACTCCTGGTTGGCGAAAATTTGGCACTAAAATAGCCTCGCAAATGCAGCAAGGAAAGACATTAAACCATGCCATGAAAGATTCTACGAGTGGACTGGGAAAGTTTTTAAAAGAAATGATGGACATGTTTTTTCCCAAATCTGAAAAAAAAGAAAAAAATTCAGAGCCTGAAAAACCACATCAACTTTCGCCAATGGAACAAGAAGTAATTAAATCTTTAGAAGAAAAAGCAAATAAAGCAGGATTAGATGTTAATATTAGGATAGTTGTTTCCTCCCAGAATAAAGAATTGGCTCAGGGTTATTTAGATAATATTGTTAATTCTTTTGCTCAATATACTAGATATGAACACGGAAATGGGTTTAAAATAGCCAAAGTTAATAAAAATGAGGTTATTGAGAATTTTATCTATCGGGCTTTTGACGATAAAACAAGTTTTGTTTTAAATACTGAGGAAATGACCAGTATTTTTCATTTTCCATTATCAACCACGGAAACACCAAATATTAATTGGCTAATGGCAAAAAAAGCACCACCCCCAATTAATGTTCCAACCAAAGGATTGTTTTTAGGATATAATATTTATCGGAATAAGAAAAAAGAAATTAGAATTAAAAGAGAAGACAGAAGAAGACATATGTATGTTATTGGCATGACCGGAACAGGTAAATCATGGTTTGCTGAAGGTTTAGCCATTCAAGATATTATTAATGGGGAAGGAGTTTGTTTTATAGACCCACATGGTGATGCTATTGGTCATATCTTAAAAAGAGTACCTAAAAACAGAGCTGAAGACGTAATTATCTTTGATCCAGCTGATTTAGAACGGCCATTGGGTTTAAACATGCTTGAGTATGATACGCCTGAACAAAAAACATTTGTTATAAATGAAATAATGAATATTTTTGACAAGCTTTATGATTTAAAAGCCACGGGTGGGCCAATGTTTGAATACTATTTTAAAAATGCTTGTCATTTAATCATGGATGATCCAGAATCAGGTTCAACTTTATTAGAAGTGCCACGAGTTTTAGCAGATGAAGAATTTAGAAAGTATAAGTTGTCTAAGTGTACAACTCCAGTGGTAAAAGATTTTTGGGAAAAAGTAGCGCTTAAGGTCGGAGGAGAAGCTTCTTTGCAAAATATGGTTCCCTATATCACCAGTAAGTTAAGTTCGTTTTTGACTAATGAGTTTATGAGGCCGATTATTTCCCAACAAAAGAGCAGTTTGAATTTTAGAGAAGCGATGGACAACAAAAAGATTATTCTGGTTAAATTATCAAAAGGAAAAATAGGGGATAAAAATGCTTATCTACTCGGGATGATTATCATTGGCAAAATTTTAATGGCGGCTTTGTCTAGAGGGGATATAGCTGAAGAAAAAAGAAGTGATTTTTATTTATACGTTGATGAATTTCAAAACTTTTTAACCGAGAGCATGCAGATTATTTTATCAGAAGCAAGAAAATACCGGTTGTGTTTGACCATTGTCCACCAATATATTGGCCAGTTAATAAATAACAATGATACTAAGTTTAAAGATTCTATTTTTGGCAATGTGGGAACAAAAATAGCCTTTAGAGTTGGGGTAGATGACGCCGAAGCATTAACTAAAGAATTTTCTCCTGTTTTTAATGAATATGATTTTTTAAACATGCCCAAGTATAACACCTTTGTTAAACTGTTAATTGACAATAATAATCCTCCAGGGTTTAATATGACCATAGTTCCATTTAATGAAGTGCCAGGAGTTTTACCAGAAAATCCAGAGGTAGCCAATATTATTAAAGAACTATCAAGATTAAAGTATGGAAAAAGTAAAGCTATGATTGAACAAGAGATTGCTCAAAGAAAAAATAAGATATTTAAACAAAATAATGAGACAAATTAAATATGGTAATTTATAGAAAATACAGACCGCAAACATTTAAGGAAATAATCGGGCAAGATAATATTGTCCGGATTTTAGAAAATGAAATTAAGAATGATAAAGTGGCCCATGCTTATCTTTTTACCGGGCCCAGAGGTTTAGGTAAAACAAGTATTGCCAGATTAGTGGCCAAGGCGGTTAATTGTCAGAATAGAAAAAAAGGGCAGTCAGAGCCGTGTAATAAGTGCCAGCATTGTTTAGATGTGATGAAAAACAGGTTTATGGATTTAATTGAGTTAGATGCGGCTTCGCAGACAGGGGTTGATAATGTGCGGGATAATATTATTTCATATTCTCGAATTCCACCGACCCAGGGTAATTACAAAGTATTTGTTATTGATGAATGCCATATGCTTTCTAAATCTGCTTTTAACGCCCTTTTAAAAACATTAGAAGAGCCGCCAGAATATGTGATTTTTATCTTAGCCACAACTGAAATACATAAGCTACCAGAGACTATTGTTTCTCGTTGTCAAAGGTTTGATTTTAGAAAAGTTAGTTTAGAAGAGATTGTTAAGAGAATGGAAAAGATTATTAAAGCGGAAAAAATTAAAGTGAATAAAAAAATCCTTCAGAATATTGCTTTAAGGTCTGAAGGGTGTGTGCGTGATGCAGAATCTTTATTAGGTCAAATATTAGCTTTAGACGGGAAAGAAATTACTGAAAAAGAGGCGAGCTTGGTTATTCCTCCTTCACAGACAGTAGAGATTATTAAGTTATTAGAATTAATATTTAAAAAAGATCAGGCCGAGTCTATTAAGATGGTCAACGATTTATTACAAGAGGGAACCAATTTAGAACAGTTTATCACTGATTTAATTGAGTTTTTAAGGAAAATGCTTTTAGTTAAGGTAAAAGCGATTAATAGTGATATTTATTGGCAAGTTGATAAAGAAACGCAGAAAAGCATTAAAAGATTAGGTGATAAAGTGGAATTAAAGCATTTAATGGATATTATTGAGCAGTTTATTAAAACTAAAACGCAGATTGGATATAGTGAAATACCGCAATTACCTTTAGAACTAGCTATTTTGAAGATTTGTGAATAATCGGGGGTCGTCTAATGGTAGGACATCAGGTTCTGGTCCTGAGAATCGGGGTTCGAATCCCTGCCCCCGAGCCAACCACATCTAAGGGTTTATTTGAGCCTTTTTTGTTTTGACAAAACCCTTTAAATATGCTAATATATTTTAATACAAACTTGTCCAAATATACTAAAGAGATAAAATTAAAATATAATCTATTTACCACTTAAATATGAGAAAAGATTTTCTTCAACAAAAATATTCAGGGTTAGAAAAATCCCCAGAAGTGACCAGTGCTGTCCGTCGCCAAGAGATAAGGCAAGGAGAAAAAGTCAAAGGAGATGAAAGAATAGAGGCTTATCTCCATCGTTTGGAAGATATATTTAAAACTCCAGATAAAAAACCTCAAGAGCAAAAAATTAATATCTTAAAGGAAAAACTCTATAATTTATTCGTTATTAAACCAGAGAACGTTCCTGAGGGCTATTTTGAATTGCAAAAAAGAATTGTTAAGGAAAGAGGCCATGGCAATATTGAAATTAGCCAAGAATTAAAAGGACAAGTAATAGATAACATTATTATTGATCAAAAGCAGAGCCTTGATGTTTGGATAGACTATTTAGGTTCAGAACACGCCATGTACCCCGCATGGCTTAAATATTTTACCTTTAGAAATATTGTCAAACTGGGGGAATACGACAAAGAAAAAAAAGAATTCAAAAAAAGAAGCAAAGGAACCACAGGATTATTCCCAGATATTAACCGTGAAGCCCTATCCTATGTTTTAGATGCTTTACAAAAGAAATATGGGAAAGAAGTGCAAGGAGAAGAAGAGATTAAAGACCAGAAATGGAAAAAACTCCTTGAAGGAACTAATTTTGGCAAACTTTATGCTTATGCCGTTGAAAATGTAACTCCTGCTACCCAAGAACAAAAAGAATCTATTCAAGGAGAATGGGTTAAATATGATAAAAACAGTAATGCCACTCCTCTTTATACTTCTCTTCAAGGCCATGGCACTGGCTGGTGTACGGCTGGAGAAAGTGTGGCTAGAGCGCAGCTTAAAGTAGGGGATTTTTATGTCTATTATTCCAAAAACCAAGATGGCAAAAACACCATCCCCAGAGTTGCCATTAGAATGCAAGGGGCCCAAATGGCAGAGGTCAGAGGCATTAACTACGAACAAAACCTTGAATCTAAAATGATTGATATTACTGAGGAAAAAATGAGCACTTTACCCGGAGCAGAAGCTTACAAGAAAAAATCTTCTGACATGAGAAGACTTACAGAGATAGATAACAAAATTAAAGCAAGAGAAGAATTAGACCAAAAAGACCTTGAATTTCTTTACGAAATGAAATATCCAATTCAGGGATTTGGCCATAAAAAAGATCCAAGAATTGAGGAAATATTGGAAGAAAGGGATATTAAAGGAGATTTGTCTTTTGTTACTGGTTATTCAAAAGAACAGATAGGGATAACAAAACAAGATGTTTTAGAAGGAAAAAAGGATATTAAATTTTATTATGGTGATCTTGATCTTAACAGCCTTACTTCTGCTAAAGGCCTTAACTTTCCTGAAACCATAGGGGGTGATCTTTATCTTAACATCCTTACTTCTGCTGAAGGCCTTAACCTTCCTAAAACCATAAGGGGTGGTCTTTATCTTGCCAGCCTTACTTCTACTGAAGGCCTTAACCTTCCTGAAACCATAGGGGGTTATCTTAATCTTAACATCCTTACTTCTGCTGAAGGCCTTAACCTTCCTAAAACCATAGGGGGTGATCTTTATCTTAACAGCCTTACTTCTGCTGAAGGCCTTAACCTTCCTAAAACCATAGGGGGTGGTCTTTATCTTGCCAGCCTTACTTCTGCTAAAGGCCTTAACCTTCCTGAAACCATAGGGGGTGATCTTGATCTTGACGGACTTACTTCTGCTAAAGGCCTTAACCTTCCTGAAACCATAGGGGGTTATCTTAATCTTAACATCCTTACTTCTGCTGAAGGCCTTAACCTTCCTAAAACCATAAGGGGTGGTCTTTATCTTGCCAGCCTTACTTCTACTGAAGGCCTTAACCTTCCTGAAACCATAGGGGGTAATCTTGATCTTAACAGCCTTACTTCTGCTGAAGGCCTTAACCTTCCTGAAACCATAGGGGGTTATCTTAATCTTAACAGCCTTACTTCTGCTGAAGGCCTTAACCTTCCTGAAACCATAGGGGGTTA
>Ga0307928_10001772_pt1 | contig 16438 bp, 27 predicted proteins | sample AceLakmetagen232_FD_201815 | JGI IMG/M metagenome (GOLD analysis project Ga0307928, IMG submission 201815) | Saline water microbial communities from Ace Lake, Antarctica - #232 | ecosystem: Environmental > Aquatic > Non-marine Saline and Alkaline > Saline | place: Antarctica: Ace Lake... | reverse complement strand
AATTTACATCTACTTTTATCACTGCCTGTTTGATCAATCCCCTTAAAATATATACAATCTTTATGCTTCATCAGTCTATTCTTCCTTTCTTTCCCTTAATAAAAAACTCTTATTATTAATCTTTCTATATCTTACAACTATCGTTAGTATTTATTTTATAATTACCTTTTCTTCTGTGTTTTAATTCTTCTATCTTACTTAAGTTCCAATTTGATATCTTTGCGAAATATCCTACAGTTCTAGTAATAATATCAACATTTTCACTCTTACACTTAGGACATTCATATTTAATATGTTGAGTCATTTATTTTCCTCCTCGTTTTGTAAAAGTTCTTTTGCTGCCGCCATTATGCTTGAATATGATTTATTTTTAAAAATTATTATCGGAACAAATTCTAATCCATAATATACCATTAAAGAGAATCCATCTGGATCATCTGCCATATGATATTTTACATCATATTTCTTTTCAAATTGCTTAGCAAATTTCTCTTTAGCTTGTATACATTTTTCACAAGCCTTTTTAGAAATCCAAATTAACTCTTCTTTATTTGTCATTTGTTTCCCAATTACCTTCCTTACTTTTTCTCCATAATCGTTGATTTGAGCTTCCTCTATATAACATATCAGTTTTTAAATTTATCATAAAAGCTCCATCAATTATTACATCTATATGTTCTTTTATTTCTTTAGGAACCTCTTCAAAAAGAGAGCCCGTATATAACCAGCATTTCTTTCCATTGTCTTTAGCCCATTTGGCAATTTTATGTAAACTTTCTTTTTGCCCTAAAGGTTCACCACCTTGAAAAACTATTACATCAATCCAATTAAAATTATTACTTACTAATATATCAAATAATTTCTCTTCAGGCATAGCTTCCCCACCATTAAAATCCCATAAATCCGGATTATAACACCCTAAACATTTTCTTTCACAACCTTGAAAATAAATTACCACACTTACACCTTCAGCATCATTAAACGATTCTTTTATACCTGCGAGACGCATTATATTATTCCTCCATTTTCCTTATTGCTTTACGTATATTCCTTGGGTAATTTGTTTGCAATCTTTACAAACTGTTAATTCTGGTGAAATAACAATCTGAGCCGCTTTAGTATTTCTAAATGTTTTCTCTACAATACCTGCTATAGCCTCTGGACTAACTTTCTGTTCACCTAAGAAAAGGTGAGTTATTGACCCTGCTTCTAACAGTGGTGAGAATTTTGCCTGTTTTTCTATACGTTCAAATATATTCACCGGTGACGACGCACTCAAATGAACTGAGTTAGTATAAAAGACATTATTCATCTTATCCAAGTCACCCAGAACATAATCTCGTGCCTCTGGATAGTTAATTAAATCAACTCTAGCTAATCTATATGTTGCACTTTCTGCAGGACTCTCCTCTAAATTAACCTTTAGTTTATGCTCTATTGTTAATTTCTTTGCTTTCAAATACATAGCAGACATTATCTTCAAACCTAACTTTAAAACTTCATCATCTTCATGCAATTCTTTCCCACTTATTCTTTTAACACATTCATTTAACCCAACCATACCAATTATATATACTGCTTTTTCTAAATCTACATAAGGTTCTCCATCATTCCATTTCTTACCTATTTGCCATAATGGATTCCCCTCTTTACTCATTAACTTAGAAATAAAATTTTTCTTTTGTAAATGAGCTTTCATCGCTATATCCATAGCCCATTCAATTTCTTTTATAGTTTTATCTAATTTGCCTTTAGCTCTATATGCAGCTTGTGGTAAATTTATTGTTACATTTTGAAACCCAATAAATCTTAATTTTTCTGGATTCTTAAATACTGATTTATCGTCTACTGCAAATGTGAGCCTACAACATTGTGATAATTTAGTTTCACCATCTTTTCTTGAAAATGTAAAATACGGACTTCCATCTTTTGCTGCTGACTGACACGCAAGCATAAATAGTTCATGCTCTTTTTTATTACTAAAAGTATTCTCATTTATAGATAACATCATCTTCGGAAATGCAAAAGGTCTACCATATTTATCTCCAGCCATAATAACTTCTATAAAAGCTTTAGTAAACATATAAGCTTCTTTTTCATAATCTTTATATTTACCTATATACTTTCCACCTGGTCCTATTGCATCTGTTTCTTTAAAAAAATCCGGTATACCAAAAGTAATACCGTAGTCTAAAAATAAACTCTGTCCACCTCTACTATAAGAATTTTGACTTGATGAAAAAATTAAATACTGTACATCTTGTTTTATTTCAGCATAAGATTTTCCCTTTAAATAAGGAGCAAAGAACACATTCATAAATCCTATACCAAGAGCCCCTGCCCAATAAGCCTGCATCACACTTAAAAATGTATTTAGATGCCCTATTAATGTAGAAGATTTATTTGCCGGAGATGATGATGTAAATAAAGTCTCTATACCTTCTAAACCGTACTTTGCTAAATATGCTAACGGGTGCGATGAACAATTATGAGCATATAAATTATTACAAATAAATGTTTGCGAACTAGTTGTTACATCGTAAACAAACTCACTACTATTTTTTATCGACTTAATCGATCTCACTTTAACTTTTTGCATATTCAATTACCTTTTCTATATATGATTCATCTTTAATATCTTCATCAAATAAAAACAAACTATTGTACCCTAACTTATTATATTCTCTCTTTCTATCTTCCCAATTGTCATTAGTTTTACCTTTTGATTTACTCATTTTTATCTCTTTCCACGAGATATTTAAGGGATAATAGTGGAAGTATTACCCCATAGATATAAAAATATCATCTTCTTCTACATCTTGTGCTTGTTTAACGATAATCTTTCCATTTTCTTCCACGAAACACGGATGATTTTTTGTAACTGTTATTTTATTACCATCTTCTGTTTCAATTTCTAATAAATCTTCTGCTATTTTATGCTTCAACACTCTTTGTAAATCGACCCGCCCGTCTTTGTCTATTATTTTTAAGCCTTTTGGGTATTTAATATAAGCATCTAATTCTTTATCGTATATTTCTTCTTCTCGAACATAATCATATAATTCTAATAAAGACATTACTAAGTCTGCTTTTTCTTCTTCTGGATATCCAGTAATTGTTATTTTGTTTTTATTTCCATCAAAACTGTATAGCCTCGTACAAAATCCTAAATCATGTACATGCCCGGCCCCACTATAATGAAAATCACTTATCTCTTTTGAGAAAACTTCCTGTAATGCATATTGTTTTAATATAGTTTCTGAAACAGTAAAACTAATAGCTTCTGGATTATTAGCAGCAATATTACTGTTCTCTAATGTTTTACTGAAAATTAACTCTTCTATATCTGCTTTTGGAATACCTATTATATTTTGTTTACGAAGTTTTCTATCGAGGCCCATCTCTAATAGTACATTATCTATTAATTCTCTAACTAATGTGCTTGTAACTCTTTTTGCTTCACTTTTTATAAGTATTTCTTCTACTTGTTTTGCAATTTTTCCGCCAATTCTTCTATCTATTCTCGCCTCTTCTTCGAGACAATCTATTACTCTATTTTTATCAAACTCCTCTGAAATCTCTTGAGAAGCTGAGCTAACTAATAAATTTATATCTGTACTATCGCGTTTTTCTTGTTTCTTTTTCTTTAAAACTTTAACCACGTTTAATTATATAATGCCTTTCTATTCTTCTATTAAATTATTTATAATATTACCTCTAATATCAAATAAATACTCATTAACTTTTAATGAATCTTCTACAGCTTTATCACTTGTAAGCTCTTCATAGTCATTTGTTAATATTTTTAAAGCTTCAGACACTTTTCCACGAAATATATCAACTGCATCTCTTCTAACATCATCAAAATCTTCTGGTTCAATAAAGTCAGGACTTTCTTTTGGAACCCAATCTATATTAATTTTTTCAGAACTTTCTCCTGAATGGTAAAAACTAATCTCTGTATCTTCTCTATATTCTTCAGGGATTTCTAAATAACTCATAAACATATCCATATTTTTTACTTCAATATTATTAAATTGAATATATGGATAATTATCTAATTCGAATGCTGAAATATCGTATTTAATTAATCCTGTATATGCAGGATATTGTCCTATATTATTACCATCTTTATCTTTAGGATATTTTCCTTCACTCCAGTTTTTAGGTAATTTTGCTCCTATTTTTTTCATTTCTTCTGAATTTAAATCTAATAAACCATCTTGTTTATACCAATGACCATCGTCAACATTAATATATCTATATTTATCTAAAACCCCTTCTTTCATATCTTTAGGCATTTTGTCTATTGTATATGCTTTCATTTTTACAACTATATGCCCTGCACCCTTACCCGTCTTCCTACCAAGTTGCTGAGAATAAGGTTTACCTATTCTAGGTTTAGATTTTTTTACTGGTGCCTTTAGTATAGATTTTTCTGTTTCCTCTTCATCATCTTCATCCATATCAGAATATGGTCGAGGAGCTTTACTACCAAGAGAATCACGTGGCGCTACTTTGTTACTAGAAGCAAGAGATAATGGTTTACTTTTTTCTACCTCCTCTTCATTTTCTTCATCTTTTACTTCCTCTTCTTCCATCGCCACATTTCGAGGTAGATTCCTTATATAATCAGATAATACATCAGCGGTAGACCCCCCGATAGCCGATAAAGAATTATAATCCGCATCTCCTAGATTTGATCCAGTTTGTTCTAAAGCTACTTGTCTTTCTTGATAAGACATTTTTTCCCATAAAGAATTTAGACTAGCCTTAGTATTTAATTTCTTTTTTCTAGGCCATTTATCTTTGGCGCCTTTGGATCTAGACTTCTCTATACCATCTATTTTAAAATTTCCATTTACATTATGTAAAGTCATATTATTTCTTCTCCTTTGGAAGTTTCATTGATTTTTCTTTCTTCTTAGCTGTTTCTGGAAGTTTTTTACCAGCTCCTAACCTTCTTTCCAATTCCGTTTGCGACCTATCCACTATTGGTTTTTCTTTTATTTTTCCATTTTTCTTTCCTAGTTTCCCAGCTCCCTCTCCAGTTTTTCTACTTGCCTGCATTTGATAAGGTTTTCCTATTCTTGGTTTACCTGCTTTTTCTACATTTAATAACTCGGGACTTTTTTTTCCAAGAACCCTTTGATTTTTCAAGAGATTGGATTTCCTCTCTAAGAGATTTTATAAGTTTAATATCTTTTTTCTGCACAGCCTTCATCAACTCTATTCTAGCCCTACGAGCTCTTTTTTTTCTTCTTTTGGGGTAACTTCCCATTCCCGGTGTAATAACACCAGCTCCACCGTCAGTAGTTGTCATTCCAGCTCCATCAGCTTTTTCTACTGGACCCGAAACAACATGTGTTAAATGGTTCTGTAAATCATTATTATATAACCTATCACCATAAGTATAACTATATTCATCTCCTATATAATCTTTAAACTTCCTCTCATATTTCCTACCCATATCTTCTTTATAACCCGAAGTAACAACTTCTTTTTTATAACTATCAATTAATTGTCTCATTTTATTTTGTAAAGAACGGGTGCCTCTCTGTTTTCTTGGTTGTCTATCTTTAGCGCCAATAATCCTTGATTTATCAAAATCATTATGACCAGCAATAAGATTATTTTCTGCTATATCTCTATGATTTTGAGCTTTCTTTTCTAAATCTCTTTTTCTTTGTGGATTTTTTTCATGTTCAGCTTGGCCAAATAACTTATTAGCTTCTTTTTCGTGAAAAACTCCTTTTTGTTTTCTTTTCTCTTTATCTTTAGCACCAGGAGTTCTAGATTTTTGTACGGGAAATTTCAAAGACTTCTTTACCTCTATATCTCCTTTAAGTGCATCTTCTAATTCTTTCTTATGCCCTTTTTCCTCACCTTTAATATGATTAAATAATTTCTTTAACTTTGGGTTATCTGTTTTATCAGTTACATCATCATAAAAAGCTATCGCTTTAGTCTCATCAGTTATATTAGCAGCAATTGCATCAGCATCTTCTTTTGCAGATTTTTCTGTATTCTCCTCTTCCTCATCATCTTCTTCTTCCTCAAGCTCTGTTCTATTTGTTATTATTTTACCAGTAGATAATTTCTGTGTCTTAGATAATGTAGGGAATTTAAAAGATTTTTCCTGTATTTTACTTACATTAACTATCTTTTTTAAGATAGCATTCATTTGTTTTCTTAAATCTAATAACTTCTTTAATCCCTCTTTTAACTTACCAATACTAGCTGTAGAATCCTGTGTTTTACTTATTTCTTTTTCTTTAATAGAATACTTAGTTATTATTTGTGTATATTGAGTCTTCAAACCTATTAATAGTTTTTTGGCTTCATCATTCAACTTAATATACGCATCAGCATATACCTTTGCATATTCAGTTAAAGTAGAATCTGTCTTCATTATCTCATTTACTTTTCCAGCATCTTCTATACTTATTCTACCAGCATTCTCTAACTCATCAAATACTGGTAATAATTCTGCCATATAATCCTTCTTAACAATATCTAATTGTTTAATCTTCTCTTTAAACTTTTTTATTTGAGCATCTAATTGTGAAGCTTTATGTAATTGATCTTTCCAATGTTTTACAGTTTCAGTTGTAGTTGTATATTTATATTCCCATTTACCAGTTTTAGGATTTTTCTCTCTAGTAAGATATTTAGGATATTTAGTAAAAGCTTTTTCAAAGTCTCTATCAACTAACCTTGAGTCATCTTCATTATATTGTATTATTGGTTCTCCATTGTTTCCCAATTCCTCTTCCTCTTCATTTTCTTTATCAAAAAATCTACTGTTTAATTCAGCTAGTAAAAAAAGTAAATAATTATTTCTTGAAGAATCTATTTGTTTTAATTTTTCTTCCCATTTATCTATATCTGCTGCTGTAATAATTTGTCTTGCAATTTGTCTAAAATCTTTAATATTTCTAAAAGTTTGTATATCTGATTCTTCCGTAATATTTAGTATATCTTTACTTCCATATTTTTTAGTATTATAAATTTCATTCTGTTTTTCAATCTCTGATGCCATTTGCATTGCTTTTTTATTTAAATGTGAATAGTAATGCTCTTGATTAGCAAACATTTCCTTATCATGTAATTCTTTGCTAATATTAAAAATTTTATCAATATTTCTTAAATTTAATTTTAATTTTTTATTCGTATCAAAAGTTTCTATAAAATCCTTTTTATTATCAATCTCTTCTCCAAATTTTCTTGTATCATATAGTCTTGAAAGAATTTTTTCTCTCAATTCTAACACTTTCGTTTTCTTTTTTACATCTTCATTATTAAAAGCTAACACATAAACTGTTCTTAAAACTCCGTTTCTATCTATAATTTTCTTAGGTATAAGAACATTTTTAGATTTATTAAAATCGTTATCATCTCTTAAACCCATATTTGAAACTATATGCCCAGCCCCTTCTCCAGGCCTTCTACCCGGCTGTTGGTCGTAGGGCTTACCCAATCTTGGCCCACTGGCTTTTGTTAAGTCTTCTTCTATTACTTCTGCTTTTTCTGCATCCTTCTCTATTGTTTTATCTTTAGCTTTTTCTAATCCTATTTCACTTACTTTTATTTCCTCTGTTCCTCCATCTATTTTTGCTCTATAAGATTTAATCGACATCGTTGTTTTCTCCTTTGTTTTCTATCTGTCCAAATATATTTTTACCGTAATGATCTTTTAATGAACAAATTATTCCTTTAATTTCTCTTTTGCTAAAATTATTCACATTTGTGCTATATAATGTTTTTTTTTCGTCAGTTGAAATAAAAAACATAAAAGGGACATTTCTTTCATTAACACAAAATTCCTTACACTGTTTTTTATACTTTGTCTTCCAAGTCTCTATTACTTCTAATCTAACGCCTAATTCTTTAAGTATATTTTCCATCCTAATACAGTCTTCATTGTCCTTCTTAATGAATAACTTTACCTTAGCTTCCATACAAGTCTCCTTCACCACAGTATTAGCCTCTATATATTTATTATTTTTTTTAAGAAATATAGTAAACTAGTACATAAACATATTACTTCCTGCAAAAAGTGTCTCTGGGCCTAACCTGGACCTAGCTGTTTCACTCCTAACACTAACTATGAATCATTTTTAATTGATATCTCGAAACCATCTAAAAAACCATCTTTTATCTCTACAACATCATCCTCATACAACTCTGATAATTCCCTAGTTGCACAAACTCCAAAAGGTCCTTGCTGCATTAACAGATTATTACGGCCAAAATATACATAGACTTTTTGCGTCGGCTGATCAACGTCACCTTCCTGAATTCTTACTCCATCCACTTAACTCACCTCCTTCCAAAAAAGGAAAGGGGAGCTTTCGCTCCCCATCAATCATTTCGTCTTCGAACTATTACGCTATTTGTCTTTTAGTTTTTACAGCCTTTACAGTCTTCGTCTTCTTTACAACTTTCGTTTTTTTCTCTACCTTTTCCTCTGCTTCCAAAATTTCAATCGCGCAGCTGTCACAATGTGGATCGCTACAGTCTTTCGTGATACTCCAATTATCCTTCGTCAGTTTATACTCCCCTGCGCTTTTTTGGACGTCATCGGTCGCAGGTTTCGGCGCAAAAGGATAGAATATATCCGGTTGTTCTAAGGACGTTTTTCCGCAATAACATTTAGGGTCTGCGTCAATAGAGGTCAGTAACGCAATCGATAACCCCATGTCTTTCCCGCAACTATCGCATATGTTTGTCATATTCTAACCCCTTCTCTCATCCTCTCGCAGGTTTCACATGTTTCTCTGTCTGTCATTTCCCCTCTCCTTTCAATAATGCGATTATGGAGTCGGCTTGGGCTTCTTCTAATTGTTTATTCCCATACCCCAAATCTATGGCCTTTTTTTCTATCACCCTAAATATCCTCTCCCTCAAATCAGGAACCTCCTTGTCGAGCAGTTCGGCGAGGGTGTAGGCATTTTCATAATCGGCTACGCTCGTTCCAAATAGTTTATCCGTCAGCAATACCACATATCTGTTTTCGCTCATCACTTTATCTCCTTTAGATAGTCTATAATCTCGTTTATCTTCTCCGCAAGTGTGTATGTTCCAAGATTGGTTGGTCGGTCTCCATCCATTACGAAGGTTATTCTTTTAGGCAACTGTGGCTTTTGGGGTTCGGTAGGTTTTCTATCCCACACCCTGTAGATAATGACTCTGGTTTAAGGACTTCAAAGCAATACTCGCAGAATACGGAATGTTCGCAGGGTTTGGGGAAGTCCGTTGGAAAATTAAAAGTTTTATAAACTTCCCACTTCTTCTTTATCTCTTTCAAGCGTTTTATTTCGTCTAACCTATCCCAATAAAGACTTTTCTTCACATATTTTTCCTCTATGTAGGAAGCGAGAAAACAAAAACATCTATACTCTGTAATCCCATCAAGAGATTTCACCTTCGAAAATAATTCCACCAACTTTCTTGACAATGGACTTGACGCCTCTTTTATTGCTGATTTTTCCACCTCAGGTTCTTCAAGGACTATCCAGTTCGTATCAAGAATATATTTTTTTTGAAATGTCATCCTATTATTTGGAAGCTTATTGGATTTTCGCTTATGGAGTCTTTTACGGTCGGATAAACAACTTCATCATAATTTGTTTTATCGCCCAGCCATTTATTAATTAAGTCTATAGTTTTTGCGTTCGTTTCCCATTCCCCGGGCCATTCTTTGGCTTTTATCTTCTTCCCTTTTCTCGCCTCGGCTAACGCTTCTTCAAATTTCATATCAAATCCCCCTTTCTTTTTAATTACTGAAAATATCTCGCATAACACTATTCACACTCTCTATCATTTCCTCCCGCATTTTTGCAAGTTTATCATTTATATAGCCTTTAGTTTTAGTCATTGCTTCCTGTATTAATTGTTCTCTAACTTTATCCATCTTTATCTTTTTTTTTTATTCTTCATTTTATACTACTTCTTCTGTTAGTTCTAATAATCTTTTACCTAATTTTCTAGCAGTATTATAATCTAATATAACCTGATCAGTCCAAGGTTCTCCTGTCATCAGAACATTCCAACACCACCTTAATTTATCCCAAAAATCAAGCGCTCTAACATTATATAAATAACCAAATAAAGCTACATCTATTTCTTGAAAATCTTTATCTCCTTTAAGCAAATCACTTATAATTATTCCCTCAGTCCCACACTCACACATAAATATCTCTTTCTTACTCATGATATCTCCTTTCATTTATTACTGGGAGCGGGGAGTGGAATCGAACCACTGCATAACAACTTATGAGACCGTTGAACTACCACTGCTCTACCCCGCCTTCTACTGGGCTGCCGAGTGCTTTAGAACCGTCATTCATAGGAGGACCGAGTTATCTCAGTCTCTTTCTCCAACACTCACCTTCAGAACGGTTATCTCTCGTGAAAATACGATTCCACTAACAAGAGTTTCCTTAAAGTGCAACTTAGCCCCGCCGGGCACCCATCTTATTATTTTCTCTCTGCTATTTCTGCCAACAATTTTCTAGCCTTAAGTTTTTTAAACATCTCACAATCTTCATACTTATTACCTATTACCTCTATATCAAAAATCCATTCAAAATTACACCCCGTAAATATACATGTCTCCCCTTTTTCTGGAATAATAATACTATTTATATTATGCACCAACATAACACCATTACAGTAATCATTTCCATGATAAGTTTCATTTGGATAATAATGATAGCTTATTATATCTGCCTCGTATATTTCTTTTTTGTTTATATCCTTCCGTCCAATATATTGCATAAAATCAAATATATTAGTTTCATCCACATTAATAACGCTAAGAGGTATCATTTTTTTTCTCTTTTTATACCAACCTCTAAACTTTAATTTTTTCACTTTTTTTCAAACTCCCAAGTATCAGTATTTAAAATACCATATCCGTGTAATATATCTGGTAAAACTACTATTTCAGATCGTCCTATTTTAGAACTATACCATCTATGCCAGTGTCCACAGAAAACAAATCTAGGCTGCATCTCTTCTATTAACTGATTTAATACAGAACACCCTGATTCATTCTTTAAAGATAACATAGACGATACATTAACCCCTGTGGGTATTTCATGAAGAAGTAATATATCAGCTTTTTGATCCATTAAAGCTTCTACTTCTTTAAATTTAAATCTACCCCTCGGGTCTCTTCCCATTACCCTATTAAGATATTCTTCTATATCTGGCGGAGTTTCTGGTTTTACTTTTATTTGTCTACTTTTCTTTCGCGCATTTTGGATACCGCCACTATATACTTTATAAGAATAACACCCACTTAACCCACTTACTTTAACCGTATCCTTATAGTTCTCCGCTTGTATAAGCTTATTATATGGAATATAATTAAGATTATACCTACCATCAAACTCACCGTTCTTATACATTAAATCAAATAAATCAAAGTTCTCGTGATTGCCTATAATAAAATAAACAGGCTTATTAAAAACTATCTTGCTATTAGTTACGTCAGTAATAGGGACCATAGTATCATATACATTATAATGCCCGTGTTTATCTTCTACATATCCCCAATTAATAAAGTCCTTAAGACTCCATATACCCAAGTCACCACATTGTAATACAACATCACAATCTGTTTTGTTTACAATATCTGCAAACAACTTTATATGACCATGCACATCCCCCATTATTAATAGTTTCACAATTAAATCCCCATTAAATACTCTTGTATAGCATCACAACACTTCTTATAACTTTGTTTGGTCTTTACTATGAAACAATAGTAATCACTATCACTTGCACATACTTGTATCACTTTTGTTATCCCCAACTTATAAACCTCAGCATCTTCCATTTTCTTACAGCCATATTTATTTAATAATATAAATTTCATTAATCCCACAAATTCCCATAAAACTGTAAAAACAATTGCATACCATAATCTATAAAGTCATTGTCCATTTGTATAAGCTCTGGATAACTCATATCATCTTTCCAACATGGGTCTTCTGTGAAAGAATAATCATTAAATAAATATCTACTTAATCTAAAACTTTCTTCAATGATCAATAATATTTCTTTCCAGTCTTTCACGCCCTCTTCAATCGGTTGAAGACTCTTTCCATCTTCTGGATTATATGTAAGTTCACAAGGACAACCGTGCATATTCTCCCTCAATACATTTAACATATTTGGTATTATAGTATTTAAATAATAATCTATACTCCAAGCATCACAGTGAGCCCACCCATATAATCCCCTATGTATAAAGGCTTTTATATCTCTATATAAATCATAAATAAATTCGTGAGGATGAGTTATATACCAACTTGTACAACTACTTAAATATGTTCTCATTTATCTTCCTCTAATCCTGGATTCTCGCAAATATTCCCTAATACTTCAATATTTTCTGGATCCATAAAACACGCCCAATAATAATTGCCTATATCAATTATTTCTTTATGTTCTCTTTTATAATGATAAGATGAATAACAAGAATCACATTCATAATCATACTCGTCTATACATTTAATTATATCCCCCTCATAGATATCTCTACCGTTCTTATCTTTTAACCACATATATTGCATTAATTTAATCAAATCACCATCTTCTGACATCCATAATAATTTACAGTTTGCATATTCACTAGGACCACATTGTATATCGTTCTCATATATCATTTTTCTGTGGTATTCATCCCAAACTCTAAATTTTATCTCTGTCATCTTATTACTCCTGTGTAATCAATAATAGTCACTGGTATTCTCTTTTTCTTAGCCATTTCTATAGAGTGTTTTGTTCCCCTAGACGTTCCATCCCAAAAAGCAATTAATTCATCAGCATCATCTACAATCAATTGATTTCTTTTATATCCTGCACTTCTACCATATTTTTCCCATTCTGCTGGGTACTCAATATAATCAACACTATTTTCTGTTGCCCATCTTTTAGCAAGTGAATCAGCTCCAATTGCCCCACCACTTATAACACACTCTACTTTGGGATAAATTCTAGATATCTGATCACATAATAAATCATAATCTGTAAATTTTCTACTTCCAATAATCGCTAGTTTCATATCGTACCATCTTTATTATATCATACTTTCATATTTTTTTGTAAACACAAATGTAATTTTTTTCATTTTATCCTCGGACAGTTGTCCAACTAAAACTACTCTGTAGTGAATTCTCTAATTTAACACAATGATATACTACTGAACAGACGGCATCCGATAAATCTTTTGATCCCGTGGGCAAATGATCAACTTTTTTAGCTTCTAATAATATTAAATTTTCTAACTCATCTTTCAATACATTAATTGTAGGATTATTTACTATTCTTCCTTTTACTGGATAAGCTTTTACTTTTTCCTGTAAAATCATAGACTTAAACGTATCATATGCAACAGTTCCTCTATCTACAGACAATACCTCTGATGATATTCCTGCGCCATTCAGTTCCTGTATAAGTTTAATAGAATTGAATCCGTCAAATGTAGCCTTTACAATATTAAATCCTTTAATCTGTTTTAAATGAATTATATCCTGCTTGATTGTTTCAAATTGTACTTCGCCTCCAGGAACACCTTCATATATTTTTTGATATATTATCTTTACAACATCTCCATCTAAATAACCCATAGCTAACGCCACTACGTCACCTATTCTAAATCCTTCATCATCAACTCTACCTAAGGCCAAATCTACATGTATAAAATACCTCTTAGGATTATATTGATCCCTCACAAACCACGCTTTAAACCTACCCATCTCATCTACTGGATTTTCTATATCCCCAATAAATATTTTAGATATTTTATCCAAATCTTTTATATATGCATCTCCTGACATTTCAGGTTCGCACATATACATAGCTTTAGACTTCTCTGGATTATCATCAAAATCTTTATCAAAATCACTTCTTTTTCTTAATGGATTAACTTCCCACGTTGCAGCCTTATCTCTATAGATATAATCTTTACCTTTAGCATCTTCATATTTCTTTTGAATATAATCTCCCTTATATGTTGAATAAGAAATAACACACAACTTACCAACTCCAGGAAAACGAGTATTAATTGATGTTCTTAATACACTATATAGTTCTTTTACTTTATACAGTAAGAATTGAGATGCTTCATCAATAACACACAGAAAATAGTTTTTTCCCTCCTGAGATTCCTGTTTGCTATGGCCTGAATAGGCTACTATACTTTTAGGAAAATTTATCCTTGATTGTAATATATCAGTATCAGGATTAAACCCAAATTGTTTATATGCTTTTGGTCCTGCATTTCTTATAACATTCTTTAACCTAACAAAAAATACATCTTTAGCCTGATCAGCTGATACTGCAACATTCAATAAGTCTATAGTATCAAATTCTGCTAATTGAAAATAAGATAAAGGATTAGACAAACATAGTAAAAGGTAAATAGTTCTAGCAAATATAATATTGATTATTAAATCTTTTCCAGAATTATGGTTCCATATACCACTACAAAGATAATTTTCATTATTTTCTACACAAATATCATAAAAATAATCTTCATTTATTTTCTTTATTGACTTTATTTTTTTAAACAATGCTTTTTTCATATTCTTTAATTTTATCTTTATAAACTACTATTAAGCTTATATTATAGTTTTTTAAGACATAATCTATTTTGTGTTTATTTTCAGCATCTAAATATCCTTTTGTTTCATAATAAATTACATTATCATTTTCAATAACTTTAAAATCAGGACAATATGTGTGCTTATTTCCGTTTAATCCAATGTATTTAAATCTATCCTTATTTCTCTGCCAAATAAGTTTTTTATAATCTAGATATTTAGCAAATATTAATTCATAAGTCCCTTGTAATCTAACTTTTCCAGCGATAGATGATTTATAGATATACCATTTACATCTACCTGAACCAATAGGCACCTCTTTTCCATACATACCATTTAAATCCCCAGGTAATCCAAAAATTAATTTTCTTTCTTCGCTGGAAAGTTTATTTATCCATTTAATTGCAGATTTTTTGCAAGATGATTTTATTTTTTCTATAGTTTCTTTAGAATGATGTTTCCCCCATAAAGGATGATTTTTCTTTTGATTGCCATACTTTTTCTTTCTTCCAATTTCTCCTAAATTAACATTAAAATTATTGACAGTTTTTCTAATTTTTTCTTTTGTATTTTGATTATGTATATAATTTCCGCACTCTTTCCTTGTTTTAACAATTTTGTTTATATGTTCTATTGTTTTCTTTTTACCTTTTAATTTATCAGAAATTTTTTTAGCTCTACCTTTTGGATCTTTAAATATAATTGTTTTACTCATTTGTTGCTATTTCGTCTCCTTGCTTTAATTCATTTAATTGTACCCACATGTTACTATTTTTCTCTAAAAACATATGTCCTCCTGTACACTTAATTTTTTTACCATCCTCCAATTCAACTTCAAAAATATCAACTATTATTTCTTTACTATTAACTATTAATTTATCTATCTCTATATTTTTTTGTTTATTTAGAGCGTATATATTTATTTCTTTTTTTTCTTTATATATAGTATCAACTGTATATTTATTTCCATATACATCTTCTATAATAACATCTCCAGAAAGACAACCTTTTCCCCACTGTAATATAACTTCTTCTATTTTGTTTGTCTTAGGGTTTATATCATCAACAGTTTTTAAAGCTTTTAACTGTCTTTCTGATAATCTTATCTCAAGCCCCAAATAATCTTTATCATATAAAAATATCTCTAAATCAACAGGCACAATACTACTATTCATTTTCTTTAGAGCATCAAACTCTATAGATTTGAATCCTTCATCACATAAAAGTGTATCTAATAAATTCATTGAAGCCAATTTATACCATATTCCTCTATAATATCTTTAAAATCCTCTACATCATGTTTTTTCATCTTAGATGGATCATTAGGCTCTATATGCAATAACTCGTGTAATATAGTTATTTCCTGCTTCTTTGAATTCAATTCAAAGAATACCGGATATATAAAAATAACGAATGATTTATCTGTATATAATTCTGCAGGAAATCCTATCTTTCTTATCTCTGCATATGTATTTTTCTTCTGTCTTTCCATAACAACAAAATCAATATTATCTAAGTCTATATATGTCTGTAAATCTCTTCTCTTATTTATAACTTCTGTAGCTATCTTTCTTATATTATTATCAATCGTAGGCATCTTTTATTCTCCTATCTTTTTATAATCCTTTTTATAAACTATCTTTCTCATATCTTCTAGGTGATTCTTGGTTGCATCCAATTCGCCTTTTATATCATCTAATGATTTACCTTCAAGCCCATTTCGTATAGCTTCTAAAAAATCATCTGATTCATCTAAACATATTTTTAGAGTTGGATCCAAAACTTCACATTCTTTCTTTTCCCTAAATGTTAATTCTATT